>Ga0299912_10000642_pt1 | contig 28998 bp, 27 predicted proteins | sample RVTome_2_FD_207667 | JGI IMG/M metagenome (GOLD analysis project Ga0299912, IMG submission 207667) | Soil microbial communities from uranium-contaminated site in the Upper Colorado River Basin, Wyoming, United States - RVT95D214 (version 2) ... | reverse complement strand
ATAGAGGCGCAGGCCCGGCACCAGCGGCAGGGCCAGTTCGGCCGGGTCCAGCACCTGCACCGCCCGCAACTGGTGCTCGCTGGCCAGTTGCAGCAGCAGGGGCCGGCAGCCGGCGTCCAGGTCGTGGAAATCACTGAGCAGCCACAGCTCGCTGCCGGGCGGCAGCGACTCGGCCAGGTGCGACAGCATGGCGCGCAGGCCCGGCGCCGTGTCGGCGGCCAGCGGCGGCGCCGGACGGGCCGCCGCCTGGGCCAGGTGCAGCGCGGCATCCGCGGTGGCGGACGGCGCCAGCCAGTGCGGGCTGTCCTCCAGCAGCAGGCCGGCGATCGCCGCCTGGCGGCGTTGGGCGGCGAAGGCAATGAGGGCGGCGGCCCGCGCCGCCTGCGCCGCCTTGAGCCGCACCCGCGTGCCGAAGCGCATGGCGGCACGGCGGTCCACCAGCACGAACACCAGCGGCCGCCGCTCCTCGCGGAAGATCTTCACATAGGGCTGGCCGGCGCGGGCCGTGAGGCGCCAGTCCATCAGGCGGGCGTCGTCGCCGGGCTGGAACGGGCGGCTCTCCTCGTAGTCCATGCCGCCGCCGCGCCGGCGCGAACGCGCCTCGCCCAGCCGCCGCTGCTCCACCTCGCGCGTGGGCGGCAAGGCCGCGCCGCCGGCGCGCTGCGCCAGCGCGGCGATCTCCGCCGCGTCGAGCAGCGGCGCATCCACCGCACCGCGCCGCGGCCGCGCAAACAGGGTTGCCAATGGTTTCACGTCTTCCAATTCCTAAGGGCAAAACACCTGCCGCGGAGACGCAGAGCCGCGGAGAAATTCATGCTCCATTTCTCTGCGCCTCTGCGTCTCTGCGGCAAGGGTTGGAAGTTCTTTGCCTTCGTCACCAACTCAAGGCACCGGCACGAATTCAATGATGCGCCGCACGATGGTGTCGGCGTCCACGCCGGCGGCGCGCGCGGCGTAGTTCAGGACCAGGCGGTGGCGCAGCACGTCGGGGGCCATGGCGACGATGTCCTCGGGGATGACGTAGTCGCGGCCGCGCAGGTAGGCCAGGGCGCTGGCGGCACGCAGCAGGGCGATGGAGGCGCGCGGCGAGGCGCCGGCCAGCAGGAACTCCGCCCAGGCCGGATCGACCTGGCCCAGGTCGCGGGTCATGGCCACCAGGTCGACGATGTAGCGCTCCAGGATCGTTTCGACGTGGATCTCGGCCACCTCGCGCCGGGCGGCGAGCACGGTGGCGGGCTGCAGCGGCGACTCCAGCAGCGCCGGGTCGCCGCCGAAGTGGCGGCGGCGGTCGCGCTGCAAAATCTCCAGCTCCTCGTCGCGGTCCGGATAGGTCAGCACCACGTGCAGCAGGAAGCGGTCGAGCTGGGCCTCGGGCAGCGGGTAGGTGCCGCTCTGCTCCAGCGGGTTCTGCGTCGCCATCACCACGAACAGCTCGGGCAGTGCGCGGGTGACGCCGCCCACGGTGATCTGGTGCTCGGCCATGGCCTCCAGCAGGGCCGACTGCACCTTGGGCGGCGCGCGATTGATCTCGTCGGCCAGCACGATTTCATGAAACAGCGGGCCGGGCACGAAGCGGAAGGCGTGCTGCTCCGGGTCGAAGATCTCGCTGCCGGTGAGATCGGCGGGCATCAGATCGGGGGTGAACTGCACGCGCTGAAAGCCGGCGTGCACGCCGCCGGCCAGGGCATTGACCGCCGTGGTCTTGGCCAGCCCCGGCGGCCCCTCCAGCAACAGGTGGCCGCCGGTGAGCAGGGCGATGAGCAGGCGGTCGAGCAGGTCGTGCTGGCCGACGATGATCTGCTGCAGATGGCTGCGCAGGGTGAGGACATCCGGCTGAGTTTGCATGGGTAAAGCCTGGGCACCGCGGCGCCCTGTTCTGTTGGGTGTGGGGTAGAGATGCCGCTGGCGGCGGATTCATTCCGCCGGCCCACATCAGAAGGTCAGCACCTTGTCGCTGTCGCGGACCAGCGCATGCAGGTCCGCCATGGTCGACAGCGGGCACAGCTCCGAACCGCCCTGCTGGCGCAGCTTGAGGCAGGTGCCGCAGGCCAGCACGCTGCCGCCGGCCGCGACGAAATCCTGCATCACCTCTCCCAGCGGAAAGCGGCTGTCGTCGAGCCGTTCCGCCTCCACGCCGCGCCCGAACAGGAAGACGCCGACCGTATCGCCCTGCTTGAGGCTGTGCACCCCGAGGCGGAAGGCATTCCACACCGTTTCCGGATCGTTGCTGTAGATCACCAGTGCCAGTTTCATGTTTTTTCTCCCGCGTAGAGTTGCCCGATGGACTCAGGCCTACCCAAAAAGATATCTTCCAGCCTCTTGACTAATATTCAATTGATATATTGAATAGAATCATACATCCACCCAGGGGGATTTGCACCATGACTCTCAGCGCCATCCTGGCCGGCCTCGTCACCGGCACCGTGCTCGGCATCTTCGGCAGCGGCGGCTCCATCATCACCACCCCCGCCCTGCTCTACCTGCTCCAGGTCGAACCCAAGTCGGCCATTGCCATGAGCTTAGGCATCGTGGCGATCACCGCCACCATCACTGCCCTGCAGCACTGGCACAAGGGCAACGTCAATCTCAGGGTGACCGCGGTGTTCGGCTTCTTCGGCATCTTCGGCACCTATGCCGGCGCCCGCCTTGGGGTGATCACGCCGGTGGTAGTCCAGCTCACCCTGTTCGCCCTGGTGATGTACGCCGCCTCCTGGAAGATGCTCAGGCCGGCGCGGCCGCACCGCTCGGTCGGCGCCGCGGCGGTGATCGGCGAGGAGGTATGTGCCTCCGGCCGCTGCATGGTCCACGTGGCAGTGCACGGCGTCGTCGTCGGCGCCCTCACCGGGCTGGTGGGCGTCGGCGGCGGCTTTCTCATCGTCCCCGCCCTGGTGCTGCTCTCCCGCCTGTCGATGAAGCAGGCCATCGGCAGCTCGCTGGCCATCGTCGCCATCAAGTCCTATGCCGGCTTCGCCGGTTACCTGGGCGAGGTGGCCATCGACTACAGCCTGATGGCGGTGTTCACCGCCGTCGCCGTCGCCGGCAGCGTGGCCGGCACCCAGGTCGCCCACCGTGTTTCCGGCGAGGCGCTGAAGAAAGGCTTCGCCGTATTCCTGATGCTGGTGGCCACCTACATCCTGTTCAACAACTTCCTGTGAGGCCGGCAATGGAAATCACCCTGCTGCTCAACAACCCGCCCGGCGGCCGCTGCCGCCTGTACCAGGCCTACGCCGCCGCGCTCGCCGAACATGCCTCCGCCCGTTGCGCCGAACTGTTTGACCGCCTGCCGCAACAACCGGAACTGCGCGCGCCTGCCATACTCATCAACGGCCGGCAGGTCGCGCCGGCCGACGGTGTGATCATCTCGCCGCAGGACTTGGGCCGGGTGCTCGATGAGTTCCATCCCGGCGCGCCCAGGCTGGAAATGCTCCTCGACGAGGTGCTGGATCGCTGCATGGTGGAATGGAGTTGAGAGATCGTAGAGTGCGCACCGCGCACCATTGAACGCCGGGATATGGTGCGCAGTGCGCACCCTACATTGATTGTGCAGGAGTGAAATCGATGAACGACAACAAACACGGACTCGCCACCCGTTGCGTACACGCCGGCGAACTGCCAGACGCCCACGGCAGTCCGCACACACCGCTGTACACCACCACCACCTTCAAATTTTCCGACACCGCCGCCCTGCTCGACGTGGTGGACGGGCGCAAGGCCGGCAGCCTGTACACCCGCTACGGCCTCAACCCCACGGTGCAGAGCCTGGAGGCCAAGCTGGCCGCGCTGGAAAACGCCGAGGCGGCTCTGGCCTTCAGTTCCGGCATGGGTGCCGAGTCGGCGCTGTTTCTGACCCACGGCCGCAACGGCGTCATCTGCATCGGCGATGCCTACGGCGGCACGCTGGAGCTGCTCGCCGATCAGCTGCCGCAACTGGGCATCCGCACCGTCCTGCTGCTCGGCAATGAGCTGGAGAAGCTCGACGGCCTGCTCGCCGACGGCTACGGCCTGGTGTTCCTGGAGACGCCCACCAACCCCGTGCTGGAGATCTTCGATCTGCGCGTGCTGGCACAGAAGGTCCACGCCCACGGCGCACTGCTTGCCGTGGACAACACCTTCGCCTCGCCGGTGAACCAGCAGCCGCTGGCCCTCGGCGCCGATTTCGTGGTGCACAGCGCCACCAAATATCTCGGTGGCCACAGCGACCTCACCGCCGGGGCACTGATGGGCCGCGCCGGGCTCATCGGCCCGGTATTCAACTGGCGCAAGAATCTGGGCACCACACCGGCACCGGAAGTGTGCAACCAGCTGGCACGCAGCATCCGCTCGCTCACCGTGCGCGTGCGTCAGCAAAATGAGAGCGCACAGCGCATCGCCGAGGAGATGGCGCGCCACCCGCGGGTGAAGCGCGTGCTCTACCCCGGCCTGCCGAACCATCCCGGCCACGCCGTCGCCGCGGGACAGATGAGCGGTTTTGGCGGCATGCTCACCATCGAAATCGACGGCGACACCGCCGCCGCCACCGCGGTAGCCGATCGCCTGAAGCTGTTCGCCATCGCGCCGAGTCTCGGCGGCGTGGAAAGCCTGGTCACCCAGCCGGTCACCACCACCCATCACGGCCTGACGGAAGAGGAACGCGCGCGCCGCGGCATCAGCGGCGCCATGCTGCGCCTGTCGGTGGGGCTGGAGGACGCGGAGGATCTGCTCACCGATCTGCACCAGGCCTTGGGTTGAACGAGGACGTAGGGTGCGCACTGCGCACCATCACCGCGTTTCGGCGCGCGGATGCGCACCCTACGGAACTGAATGATGCAGCTCTTAACGATTCTCTCTGACTAAACGAGGAGAACGGCGATGATGGATGGATGGGGAACACCCGGTTGGGGACCTGGATTCGGCATTGTCTTCATGATCCTGTTCTGGGGACTGATCATTTTCGGGATTGTGGCCATCGTGAAGTGGCTCGCGGGGACGTCCGCCAATGCCGGGGGGGCGTTACCGCCCAAATCGGCACGCCAGATTCTCGATGAGCGCTATGCGCGAGGCGAGATCGATCGGGACGAATTTGAACAGAAGAGACGCGACCTTGAGCAATAGCGCCCGGCAGATGCGCGCGGCACTTCCCGGCCTGTTCATGCTGCTGTTGCTGCCGCCTCCACCGGGCCAGGCGGCGACCCTGGCGGGCGTGGTGGCCGAACAAGGCACGCTCGTAGCCGAAGCGGAAGTCCTGCTGGTCAATGCCGACACCCGCGCGATCATCAAATCGATCTACAGCGCTGCCGACGGCAGTTTCCGTTTCACTGTCACGCAGGGGACATACAACATCGGTGCCCAGAAACCCGGCTACACCCTGGTCTGGCACAAGGGCATCGTCGTGGGCGACGGCGACGTGAATCTGCATATCGAGATGATCGACAAAAATTTCGCCGATGGTCCGCCCAAGGCCGTGAGCAGCGATTGCGAATAACATGTAGGGTGCGCACTGCGCACCAATCAATGCCGGCCTATGGTGCGCGGTGCGCACCCTACATTGTGCCAACGGGAACCTTCGACATGGCTGAACCCATCTACCTCGACTACAACGCCACCACCCCCATCGCGCCCGAAGTGTTCGACGCCATGGCGCCGTTCCTGCGCGAACACTTCGGCAATCCGTCCTCGTCACACCCCTACGGCCGCCGCGCGGCAGAGGCGGTGGTGCAGGCGCGTGGCGAGCTCGCCGCACTGCTCGGCGCGCACCCCGAGGAGATCGTGTTCACCGGTTGCGCCACCGAGGCCAACAATCTCGCCCTGCGCGGCGTGGCGCGCGCCCTGCGTCACAAGGGCCGCCATGTGATCATCTCGGCGGTGGAACACCCATCGGTGCAGGCTCCGGCGGAGCGCCTGCGCGCCGAGGGCTGGGAGGTGACGGTGCTGCCGGTGGACGAGTACGGCCGCGTGGCGCCGCAGCAGCTGGCGGCGGCGCTGCGTGCCGACACCGTGCTGGTCTCCGTCATGCACGCCAACAACGAGGTGGGCACGTTGCAGCCCATCGCCGAACTGGCCCGCCTGGCCCATGTCCACGGCGTTCTGTTTCACACCGATGCGGCACAATCCATCGGCAAGGTAAATGTCGATGTGCATGAACTGGGCGTCGATCTGCTGACGCTGGCCGGCCACAAGTTCTATGCCCCCAAAGGCGTGGGCGCACTGTACGTGCACCGCGGTACGCCGCTCGACCCGCTGCTGGTGGGCGCCGGTCAGGAACACGGCCTGCGTCCCGGCACGGAAAACGTGCCGCACATCGTCGCCCTCGGCGCCGCCGCGAAGCTGGCCCGCGCCTGCCTGCCGCAAATCACCCACCAGCTGCGCACGCTGCGCGACACCTTGCACCGGCAGTTACTGGAGGCCGTCCCCGGCTTGCAGCTCAACGGCCACCCCGACGAGCGCCTGCCCAACACGCTGAATATCTCTTTCCCCGGCGTATCCGGCCGCGACCTGCTGGCGCGCGTACCGCAACTGGCCGCCTCGGTGGGCTCGGCCTGCCATGAGGAAGGCGACGCGGTGAGCGGCGTGCTGGCCGCCATGGACGTTGACGCCGCCCGTGCCCGTGGCGCGGTACGGCTGTCGCTGGGCATGGGGAGCACGACCGCGGATGTGGCCGTCGCCGCGAAAGGCCTGCTTGGAGCCTGGCACCAACGGTAAGTGGCGGGCTCTACACCGCAAACAGCGGCGAGGTGTCGGCGTAGATGCGGTAGTCGCGGATCTGGCCGTCGGCCAGGCCGAGGACATTGGCAAAGGGGAGGGTGATCTGGCTGCCGTCGTGGCGGATATAGGTGGCGGTGCCCCGGCAGATGGCCGTGCCTTCCACCAGCCACGCATCCTCCAGCGTATGGGAGATACCGGCGATGGCGGCGAAGAAGCAGCCCACCGCCGCCTCGATCTCCGCCCGCCCGCCTACCGCCGGGGCATTGCCGAAGACAAAGCGCGCATCGGCGCTCAGATAGCCGGAAAAGGCCGTCGCATCGCGCCGATCAATGGCCTGGAACAGGCCGGTCATCCACTCAGGAACCTGCATTGCTACTCCCCCGTTGTCAAAATAGGCGCCATTCTGGCTGTTTATCGTTGCAATTCAATTGATTGACATCAATCGCCGCCAGACCAAGTATTTTCTATCCATTACTTGATTATTCTTATCAGGCATATATATTAGTATTTCAGTATGTTATTAAACGCCTACACACCATTCAGCCCGATAGGAGGTGCAACATGGCCGGCAGCCTGATCAACAACTTTCCCCACGACGGCGTGGTCACCGTCAACCGCGTGATCCTCAAGCCCGGATATTCCGTCGATGACCTGCAGGAGCGCGTCGCCCTGCTGTGCGAAAACGTCAAAACCTACCACTCCACCACCGGCTTCGTCGGCGGCTTCGTGTCCCTCAACAGTGGCGCCGTATCCAACGAAGGTTCCACCGTGGGCCAGGCCGTGGATAGTCCGCTCAAGGGTAAGGAAGCGCTCATTATCACCTTCTGGCGCTCCTTCGCCGAACACGAGGAGTCGCACAAGTCCCCCACCTTCCAGCCCCTGTTCAAGGAAGTGCTGGAACTTTGCGAAAACGGCAACGAGGAGATCGCCTACGAAATGCTCTGGTCCGGCGCCGCCTATAATGCGGAGGAAGCCCACCAGGCCCAGGCGGCGAAGGCACGCTACGCCGCCTGATTGTCCCTTTCAGCAGCCGTCATACCCACATCCGCTGCTGCAGCCCCCGGTGGTCGCCCGACCGCCGGGGGCTGTTTTATTTTCGGCCCCGCCCACGCCGCCCTTGCCCGCCGCAGTAACCACGTATTACAGTCAGATGCCAATCACCGCATAACAAATACAAGGCATGGTCGAGTCCCCCTTCCTGTTGATCGCCGCCACCTCCTCCGCCGCCGGCCTCACCGCCGGCTTTGTCATGCACCGATCCGATTTCTGCGTCACCGCCATGTTTCGCGACCTGTTCCTGGTGGGCGATTTCTTCCTGCTGCGCATGCTGGTGCTGCTGGTGGTGGTCAGCATGGTGGCCTTCGAGGCCGGCCGCTGGGGTGGCCTGCTCGGCCCCTATCCCTTTCCCCTGCTCGGCCCCGGCTCCCTCGCCCCCCTCATCGGCGGCCTGGTGTTCGGCGTCGGCATGGTGCTGGCCGGCGGCTGCGTGGTGGGCACCCTGTACAAACTGGGGGCCGGCAGCATGATCAGTGCCGTGGCCTTCGCCGGCCTGCTGGCCGGTTCCGCGCTGTACGCCGAGTGGCATCCGTGGTGGAGCGCCTTTGCCCGCGCCACCACCTTCAGTCCGGCCATCACCCTGCCGCAGTGGCTGGACGTCGCCCCGGCGCTGCTGATCCTGCCGCTGGCCGCCCTCGGCACCGTCTACCTCTACCGCTGCCTGCGCCGCGGCCTGCTCACCCGGCCGGCCTACGCCTCAGGCCACATTCCGCCCTGGCAGGCGGCGCTGATCCTGGCCGCCGTCGGCTTCGTGTCCTGGTTGTTCATCGGCATGCCGCTGGGCATCACCACCTCCTACGCCAAGCTGGGTGCCACCGTGGAGGCCCTTTTCTGGCCCGACCATGTGACGGGCCTGGCCTATTTCCAGGCGCTGGGGCTGAACTACACGCCGCCCTTCGCCACCGAGCCGGTCAGCGGCGGCGCCGGTCCGCAGCTGGATGCCATCGCCGCCATCCAGTATCCGCTCATCGTCGGCATCATCCTTGGCGCGGCCGTTTCGGCCCTGCTGGTACGCGAATGGCGCCTGCACTGGCGCATACCGCCGCGCCACTACGTTTCGGCCCTGCTCGGCGGCCTGCTGCTCGGCGCCGGTGCACGCATGGTGCCGGGCTGCAATATCTGGCACCTGTGGGGCGGCCTGCCGATCCTCGCGGTGCAAAGCCTGCTGTTTCTGCTCGGCATCCTGCCCGGCGCCTGGCTCGGCGGCAAACTGTTGACCCGTTATGTTGTGCGTTGAACCAATGACAAGGGAGCTTCGACCATGGAACAGGTAAACAGCATCACCATCGACATCAGCGGCCAGTTGTGTCCCTCCTGCCTGCTGCTGACGCTGAAGGAGCTTAACCGGCACGCCGACGCAGTACGCAACGGCGGCACCGAAATCGTGGTCACCACCGACGACCGCCAGGCCACCGCCACCATTCCCGACGCGGTGAACAAGATGGGCTATGCGGCGGAGGTCACCCGTGTGGATGCCGGCTACCGCATTCGGGTCTGCGCCAGGCGCTGACACAACGGGACGCGACGTGGACTATCAGGGGGAATATCTCAAGGCCATCGGCTACATCCGGGCCAAAGTCGACCAGATGCTGACCCTCATCGGCACGCTGCCCCTGCGCCCGGAAGAACTGGATAACGCCACCCTGATCGATCTGGATCCCATCGGCATCGTCACCGACTCCTTCGGCCAGATCCTGGCCCATCTCAACGACACCAATCAGGCGCTGGACGTGGCGAAGAAGGAAATCCGCGCCATCTTCGACGCCATGGACGCGGCCGTGGTGGTATTGAACGACGACGGCACCATCGACGATTGCAACCGCCAGGCGCGGGAGTGGCTGTTTCAGTTCCGCGACTATCCGGAAATCATCGGCCGCGCCCTGTCCGCCGTCTGCGCCTGCAGCGACGAAGTCCAGTCCAGCCTGGCGCAAGGCTCGCTGCACGGGAAGGAATTCAAATACGACGGCCGTTACTTTCAGCTCGCCGTTTCCGACATCCGCAACGAACAGCAGCAGCATCTGAAAAAGGTACTCATCTGCTTCGACATCACGCAGCAGAAAACCACCGAGGCCAGCCTGCAACTGTATGCCAAGGTATTCGCCAATACCGCCGAAGGCATCGCCATCACCAACAGCCGCGCCCGCTTTCTGGAAGTCAACGACGCCTTCTGCCGCATCACCGGCTACAGCGCCGAGGAACTGCTCGGCAACACCCCCAAGCTGCTGGAGTCCGGACGCCACGATGGCGAGTTCTACAGCGCCATCCAGCAAGGCCTGGATACCCGCGGCCACTGGCAGGGCGAAATCCTCGATCGCGCCAAGGACGGCCGCATCATCCCGCTGCTGCAAACCATCAGCGCGGTGCGCGATGCGCAGGGTTCCGTCAGCCACTACATCACCATCGTCACCGACATCACCTCGCTCAAGGAAACCCAGACCCGGCTCGACTTTCTCGCCCACCACGATCCGCTGACCGAGCTGCCCAACCGCCTGCTGTTCACCGCACGGTTGGAACACGCCAGCGAACGGGCCGCACGCGACCACGACATCTTCGGCCTGTTGTTCATCGACCTGGATCGCTTCAAGACCATTAACGACAGTCTCGGCCACCAATTCGGCGATCGTCTGCTCATCGAGGTGGCGCAGCGCCTGCGCGGCCTGGTACGCAAGGCCGACACCATCGCCCGCCTGGGCGGCGATGAATTCGTAGTGCTGCTGGAGCGGCTCAACATTCCGGGCGAAGCGACCACCCTGGCCAACAAGATTGTGAGCGCCATGCGTCAGCCTTTCGTGCTGCACGACAGCGAACTGCACGTGGGCTGCAGTATCGGCATCACCCTCTACCCGGAAGACGGCACCGATGCCGTGACCCTGCTGAAGAATGCCGACACCGCCATGTACCGCGTCAAGGACGCCGGTCGTGACGGCTACCGCAAGTTCAGCCCGGATCTGTCCGAAGCGGCCGACGAAAAGCTGACCCTGGAAAACGCCCTGCGTCTCGCCGTGCGCGACCGCCGGTTGGAGCTGCACTATCAGCCGATCATCGACCTGCGCCGCCAGCGCATCATCGCCGTCGAGGCGCTGGCACGCTGGCCCCATCCCGAACGCGGCATGATTCCCCCGGATCAGTTCATCCCGCTGGCGGAGGAGAGCAAGCTGATCCTGCCTCTGGGCGCCTGGGTGGCGCACGAGGCCGTCACCCAGTACGTGCGCTGGCGCGATCAGGGCATCGCGCCCGACTACATTTCCATCAATGCCTCCGGCATGCAGCTGTTCCATCCCGGCTTTGCCGACATGCTGTTCGAGCTGCTGCGCCTGCACAACGTCGACGGCAAGCATCTGCAGGTGGAGCTGACCGAGAACGTGCTGATGCGCGACATCAATTCCTGCCGCCACATCCTCGACCGCCTGCGCGATCACGGCATCCGCATCGCCATCGACGACTTCGGCACCGGCTACTCGTCCCTCGCCTACCTCAAGCAGCTGCCCATCGACGACCTCAAGATCGACCGCTCCTTCGTGCGCGACATTCCCGGCGACGCCAACGACTGCGCCATCGCCGAGGCCATCATCGGCCTGGCGCGGACCCTGGGCCTGGAGACGGTGGCCGAAGGCGTTGAAACCGTGCAGCAGCAGGACTTCCTGACCCGCGTCGGTTGCAGCAAGGTGCAGGGCTATCACTACGCCAAGCCGCTCACCGCGTCCGGGTTCGAGAAATTTTTCCGCCAATTCCCAGCTGCGATGGAAATACAGGACGAGCATGCAGACCGGCGCTAACGCAGCGGCGTGCGGCAGTGTAACGGTGCGCGGTGCGCACCCTACGGAGTGGTTGAGGCGGCCTGCAACAACACTTGGTTCAATCCTTTCGTAGGATGGGTAGAGCGCAACGAAACCCATCGTCTTTCGCCTGGCCCGCATGATGGGTTTCGCTCCGCTCTACCCATCCTACAGCGGGTAACAGACCGTGCCCGCCGCAGCACGGCGCCCATGGGCGCCCTATGCCTGACGTTTACAGGGACAGCAAGCACCACGAATTCATTCCCTTGTATCTTGTAACTTGAAACTTGTATCTGTCCTTGCTAGGTCGTCAACCGCCGGTAGATGTCCGCCACCTTGAACGGCAGCTGCCGCACCTCGCTCACCACCGCATAATTCACCGCGCCGTACATGTGCGGCAGGTATTCCGCGCCGTGTTCGTCGATGGTGATGCAGAAGGGATGGATACCGCTGCGCCGCGCCTCGATCAGGGCGCGGCGCGTGTCCTCGATGCCGTAGACGCCGCGGTAGTCGCTGTAGTCGTCGGGCTTGCCGTCGGACAGGGTGATGAGCAGGCGGGTGCGCGCCTCGGTTTCGTTGAGCAGCTTGCTGAGGTGGCGCACGGCGAAACCCATGCGGGTGTAGTCCTGCGGGCGGATGCCGCTGATGCGCGCCTGCACCTCGCTGCCGTAGCTTTCGTCGAAGCGCTTGATGCGGTACAGCTCGCAGCGCTTGCGCGTGATGCCGGAAAAACCATAGATGGCGTAGCGATCGCCCAGCGCCTCCAGCGCCTCGCACAGCAGCAGCAGCGACTCCCGCTCGGCGTCGTTGATCCAGCCGCGGGTGGAGCCGCTCATGTCCACCATGAACGCCACGGCGATGTTGCGTTCGACGCGGTGCAGGCGGGTGAACAGGCGGTCGCTCATCTCGCTGCCGTCGCGCGCGTCGGCCAGCGCCTCCACCAGGGCGTCGATGTCGACGTCGTCGCCCCAGGCCTGGCGCTTGAGCAGACGCTCCTCGTCGCGCATCGCCTCGAAGCTGCGCCGCAGGTGCGCCACCAGGCCGCTGTAGCGGCCGAGGGTGTCGGCGATGAAACCGTCGTACACCGGCGCCACGTCTTTCTCGCGCATCACGCACCAGTTCTTGCGGTAGTGCTGCCGGCCGTAGTCCCATTCGTTATAGTACACGGCGCCGATCTCGTGATAGGTGCCCTGCCACATGGCATCGGGATCGGGCGGTTGTTCGCCGTGCCGGGTGGGGTCGTATTCGCCGGGGCCGGCCGGCACCAGATATTCGTCCGGGATCTCGCCCAGGTCGAGCACGATGGACGTCCCCAGCTGGCGCAGCGTCTCCGGCGGCGCCACGGGTACCTCGTTCAGCGTCAGCTCGAACCCCTCGCCCGCGGATGCGCGTTCCTCCGGCACGGAGCGCACGCCCGGCGTGAGCTGCTGCTGCCGCGCCTTCTCCGCCTGCTCCCGCAGCCAGTCCGCCAGCTTGACCCGGAACAGGAGTTTTTCCCTGTCGATGCGCGCGTGCATACGCTCGGCCACGGCGTGCAGGCGCAACTCGCCCTGATAACACAGCGGCGGCGGCGGACTGAACGCTGCCAGGCGCAGGCTCCAGTCGAGACTGTTGCGCGAGGTCGCCTCCGGCTGCTGCACTGCCGCGACGGCCTCGGCCCAGGCAGTGGGCAAAAAATCTTCGTGCAACTGCTGCTTCAGCGCCAGCATCTCGCGCCCCAGGCCCGGCAGGCGGCGCGCAACGAGCGCCTCCAGGCGCCAGGTCTCCAGCGCATGGAAACGGGCCAGCGCCGCGACGTCGAGATCGTCAGGCAGGGGCGCACGAAAGGTGCCGTGGGAGGTCTGCGCCCACAGCATGACGGCGGTCGCCTTGTACAGGCGGAAGTTCTCCTCCACCGTCGGCAGCCGCGCCAGCAGGGCCGGCAGAAAGATGGTTTCGCTATCGGTGTAGGCGGCGTCGCCCAGTTCCAGTTTGAGGCGCCGCCCGGCGAGGCCGTGGATGAAAGGCAGCAGCACGCGCTCCACGTCCTGGAACACCGCACCGGCGGTCTTTTCGTGATGCCGCTGCATGAAGGCGTCGACGTCGCGGATCACCTCCAGGGCGGGACGCAGGCCGCCGCGGTCATAGACGTCCATCGCATGCAGGGCCCAGGCCTCGATCATGCGCGGCTCCATCACGGCGCAGGCCTGGGCCGCGCGCAGGACGAACTGGTGGGCGATCTCGGTGTTGGTGCTGGCGATGCGTTTGGTCCAGTCGAGCACGAACTGCTGCTCGGCGGGTGCCATCGCCACCAGGGTCTGCACCAGGCTCTCGGTGCGGATGAAGGTGAACTCGGTTTCCAGGTACTCGTCGAGCAGGGCTGTGATTTCGTCTGCGGACAGCATGTTCAACATCCGACGCAAAGGCGCAAAGACGCAGAGGACGCAAAGGGTTTCAATGCTGGCACGGCACCGCGACATCGCTCCCGGCCATACCCTCCATGTCCGGTATCCAGCACGTCAAATTTGCGAATCGCATCACCCACCTTTGCGCCCTCTGCGCCTTTGCGTTGGATTTTGCTTTCCGTCAAAACAGCGACGCCGACAGTTCGTTGATCGCCGCAAGCATTTCCGGATCGTCGGTCAGCGCCTGGGCGATGGCCCCCTTGCAGGCGGTGACCGGCGCCACCCCGCTGGCGATGAGCTTGCCGGCGTGGACCAGCAGGCGGGTGCTGGCGCCCTCCTCCAGGCCGTTGCCCTTGAGATTGCGCGTCATGTGGGCGAACTTCACCAGGGTCTGCGCGACCGTCGCGTCGACCCCGGCCTCGGTGGCGACGATGCGCGCCTCCAGCTCCGCATCGGGGTAATCGAATTCCAGTGCCACGAAGCGCTGGCGCGTGCTCTGCTTGAGATCTTTGATCACGCTCTGGTAGCCGGGGTTATAGGACACGGCGAGGCAGAACTCGGGTCCGGCCTGCAACAGCGTGCCCAGCTTTTCCATGGGCAGCACGCGGCGATCGTCGGCCAGGGGATGGATCACCACCATGGTGTCCTTGCGCGCCTCGACGATCTCGTCCAGATAGCAGATGGCGCCGGCCCGCACCGCCCGCGCCAGCGGCCCGTCTACCCACACCGTCTCGCCCCCCTTGACCAGATAGCGCCCCACCAGATCGGAGGCGGTGAGGTCGTCGTGGCAGGAGACGGTGATCAGCGGCCGTTGCAGGCGCCAGGCCATGTACTCCATGAAGCGGGTCTTGCCACAGCCGGTAGGGCCTTTCAGCAACAGGGGCAGGCGATTGCGCCAGGCGGCCTCGAAGATTTCGATCTCGCTGCCGCCGGCCTCGTAATAGGGCTCGTCGGTGATGTAATGCTCTTCCGGGGTGATCTCGGCCACAACGCACTCCTGATGCCTCAGCTATTCCTGATAAAAAAGCTTAAGTAAATAAACCAGTCAGCACAATGACATTCAGCAATACATATATTCAATCTATTCGCTTATCGGAAAATTCGATGTTCCTTATATGTAATTTCCCCCGGAGAGCGGGTATCGTGTCGTTCCTATTCAAAAGGGACTATTTCCCCGTGGCGCCACACGGCCTATCTTCACCGGGACCCGAAGCCACGCGCAGCGCAGAACACGCATTCATCCGTTGACGGAGGAAAATCAATGTCTGAGGTAATCGCAACCAACCAGACCATACTGGTCGTGGGTGGCGGCATCAGCGGCCTGACGGCGGCCCTGGAAGCGGCCGAGTGCGGCAAGCAGGTGATCCTGCTGGAGAAGTCGCCCAGCGTCGGCGGCCGTGTCGGCCAGCTCCACAAATACTTCCCCAAGCTGTGCGTCCCCAGCTGCGGCCTGGAAATCCAGTACCGCCGGCTCAAGGCGAACAAGAACGTGCGCCTGCTGACCATGGCGGAAGTAACCCAGATCAGCGGCGATGCCGGCAATTTCACCGTCAACGTCAAGGTCTCCCCGCGCTACGTCAACGAAAACTGCACCGCCTGCGGCGAGTGCGGCAAGGCCGTCAGCGCCGAGTTCGACGATGAATTCAACTACGGCATGAAGAAGCGCAAGGGTGCCTACCTGGTTTCCCACATGGCCTACCCGCAGCGTTTCGTCATCGACCCGCGCATCGTCGCCGGCGACGACGGCGCCAAGGCCAAGGAGGCCTGCAAGTACGGCGCGGTCGAGCTGGACATGCAGGAACAGAACCTGAGCCTCAACGTCGGCGCCGTGGTCTGGGCCACCGGCTGGAAGCCGTACGACGCGGCCAAGATTCAGCCCTACGGCTACGATCGTTACGACAACGTCATCTCCAACGTCGAGTTCGAGCGCATGCTGGACCCGTTCGGCCCCACCGGCGGCAAGATCGTGCGCCCGTCCGACGGCCACGCGCCCAAGAACATCGCCTTCATCCAGTGCGCCGGCTCCCGTGACCAGAACCACCTCAAGCACTGCTCGCGCATCTGCTGCATGGCCACCCTGAAGCAGACCACCTACATCAAGGACCAGTTGGGCGACAACTGCAAGTCCACGGTGTACTACATCGACATCCGCGCCATCGACCGCATCGACGATTTCCATCGCCGGGTGAAGGAAGACGCCAACGTCACCTTCGTCAAGTCCAAGGTGGCCAACATCACCGGCGGCGAGAACGGCAACGTGATCCTCAACGGCGTCGATACCGAAGGCTACAACCGCTACCGCACCGAGCATGACCTGGTGGTCCTGGCCACCGGCATGGAATCCACCGTGCCGGCCGGCGTGTTCCCCGCGGGCATCAACATCAACGAACACAACTTCATCGAACTCGACGGCGACAACGGCATCTACGGTGCCGGCTGCTCGTCCGACGCGCTGGACGTCAACCGTGCCGCGCAGAACGCCACCGCCGCCGCCCTGCGCGCCATCCAGGTGGTCACTCGAGTTGCAGGTCAGGAGGGTTAAACAGTGGCTGACATGAAGATTGGAGCCTACATCTGCCAGGGTTGCGGCATCGGCGATCGCGTCGACACCGCACAGCTGGCCAGCGTCGCCAAGCGCGAAGGCAAGGCCGCCGTTGCCAAGGAACACGAGTTCCTGTGCAACGCCGAAGGCGTGAAGATGATTCAGGACGACATCGCCAACGAAGGCGTCAACCACGTCGTCATCGCCGCCTGCTCGCGCCGCGCCAAGACCGAAGCCTTCAGCTTCGACGGCGTCTGCATCTCCCGCGCCAACCTGCGCGAAGGCGTCATCTGGGTCCGTCCCGATACCGACGAGGCACGCGAGACCACCCAGGAAATGGCCGACGACTACGTGCGCATGGCCTGTGCCGAAACCAAATACCAGAAGATGCCGGAAGCCTCCGGCGAGCAGGGCCTCACCCGCCACCTGCTGGTCGTCGGCGGCGGTATCTCCGGCATGACCGCAGCCCTGGAAGCGGCCAAGACCGGCTACAAGGTCGACCTGGTGGAGAAGACCGGCCAGCTCGGCGGCGTCGCCGGCGAAATGTACAAGAAGTACCCGGCCCGCGCCCCGTACAACGTACTGGCCGACAACACCACCGGCGAAATGATTGCGGCCATCGAGGGCAACGGCAACATCACCGTGCACCTCAACACCTCCGTCACCAAGACCGAAGGTGCCCCGGGCCGCTTCACCGTCTCCCTGGCCACCGAAAGCGGTGCGACCAAGGACGTGACCGTCGGCGCCATCATCCAGGCCACCGGCTTCACCGCCTACGACATGGCCAAGCTGCCCGAACTCGGCGGCGGCAAGTCCCCGGACGTGATGGACCAGCTGAGCTTCGAGAAGATGGTCAAGGCCAACGGCGGCGCCATCAAGAAGGCCGACGGCAGTGACGCCAGGAACGTGGTGTTCGTGCAGTGCGCCGGCCAGCGTTCCGAACAGCCGGGCCACCTGCCCTACTGCTCCGGCCACTGCTGCATGACCTCCATCAAGCAGGCGCGCTACGTCAAGGAAGCCGGCGGCGACGCCACGGTGATCTTCGACGACCTGCGTACCCCGGGTGCCGACGGTGAAGACGTCTACCGCGGCGGCCAGGAAGCCGGCGTCACCTTCTCCAAGGGCAAGGTGAACAGCGTCGAGGCTGCGGGCAAGGGCCTGAAGGTCAACTACAACGACAAGATCCTGGCCGAAGACACCAACATCGATGCCGACATCGTGGTGCTGGCCACCGGCATGGTGCCCAACAGCGGCCCCAACCCGTACGTGAAGCTCGACCTGGAAATGGCCGAGAAGGACGGCAACACCGAACTGGTGGAGAAACTGAAGGCCGAGGTGGAAAAGGCGCCGCCGTCCATCCTCAACCTGATGTACCGCCAGGGTACGGACGTGCCGCATCTCAAGCACGGCTTCACCGACTCGCACTTCATCTGCTTCCCGTACGAGACGCGCCGCACCGGCATCTACACCGCCGGCCCGGTGCGCCGCCCGATGGACGCCCATCAGGCCATCGAGGACGCCACCGGCGCCACGCTGAAGGCGATCCAGGCCTGCGAGAACGCCGCCATCGGCCGTGCCGCCCATCCCCGTTCCGGCGACCTGTCCTTCCCCAGCTTCCGCAAGGAAGGCTGCACCCAGTGCAAGCGCTGCACCGTGGAATGCCCGTTCGGCGCCATCAACGAGGACGAGAAGGGCTACCCGCAGTACAACGAGGCACGCTGCCGCCGTTGCGGCACCTGCATGGGCGCCTGCCCGGTGCGCGTCATCTCCTTCGAGAACTACTCCGTGGAAACCGTCGGCCAGCAGCTCAAGGCCGTCGACATGCCGGATGAATTCTCCGAGAAGCCGCGCCTGCTGGTGCTGGCCTGCGAGAACGACGCCTACCCGGCGCTGGACATGGCCGGCATGACCCGCCAGGAATACAGCGCCTACGCCCGTATCATCCCGGTACGCTGTCTCGGCTCGGTGAACACCATCTGGATCACCGACGCCCTGAACAGCGGCTACGACGGCGTGATGCTGATGGGCTGCCAGAAGGGTGACAACTACCAGTGTCACTTCGTGAAGGGTTCTGAAATCGCCCATATCCGCATGAGCAAGATCGACGACACGTTGACCCAGCTCAATCTGGAGAAGGAGCGCGTGCAGACCTACGAGGTGTCCATTGCCGACATCCAGCGCATCCCGCAGATCATCAACGATATGGAAAAGCTGATCGGCGAGATCGGCATGAGCCCCTTCAAGTTCTAAGGAGACCACGATGAGCGACATGAATCAGGCGATGGTCGAGAAGTACCGCAGCAGCTTCCTCAAGGAAGTCGAGGCGAACGTCGAGGAAGGCCACTGGGTCAAGATGTGCATGCAGTGCGGCGTCTGCTCGGGCTCCTGCCCGCTCGGTCCGCACTGGGAGCATCCGCCCCAGGAAATCTTCATGATGATTCGCGCCGGCAAGCGCGAGGACGTGCTGTCCTCCAGCTCCATGTGGATGTGCACCTCCTGCTACAACTGTATCGCCCGCTGCCCGCGCGGCCTGCCGATCACCCACATCATGCACGGCCTGGCCAACTACTCGAAGCGTCTCGGCCTGCAGCCGAAGAACCAGCCCACGGCGAAGTTCTCACAGCTGTTCTGGAACAACCTGACCAAGACCGGCCGCGTCAACGAACTGAAGCTGGGCCTGTCGCTGTATTTCATGAACGGCATCGGCCCCGGCATCAAGACCGCGCTGAAGATGCAGGACGTCGGCCTCGGCATGCTCAAGACCGGCCGTCTCAACCCGCTGGAAATCCTTGGTGGCCACAGCATCAAGGACAAGAGCGGCCTGCAGAAGATGCTGAAGAAGGCCTTCGAGATCGAAGAAGCCAAGATCGCCGAGTACAAAGGCTGAGGAGACACCACATGGCCAAGCGAGAATATTCCTTCTATCCCGGCTGCTCTTCCCAGTCGAAGGCGTCGTCGATCAATTACCTGAAGTCGACGCAGACCATCTGCCAGGATCTCGACATCCAGCTGAACGAGATCCCGGACTGGAACTGCTGCGCCGCGTCCATCGGCTACGGCGGCGGCGGCGAACTGCCCCGCATCAGCCTGTCGGCGCGCAACATCGCCCTGTCCCAGCAGGCCCACGGCCAGCAGGACATCGTCGCCACCTGTGCCGCCTGCTGGCTCGCCACCCGCGAAGCCAAGGAACGCATCGAGCACGACAGCAACGTCAAGAGCGGCATCGACGCCGCCCTGGGCGAGATCGGCATCAAGATCGAGGGCGCCATGCCCAAGACCCGCCACATGGTGGAAGTGCTGATCGAGGACGTGGGCTACGACGAAATCAAGTCCAAGGTGAAGAAGCCGCTGGACGGCCTGAAGATCGCCGGCTACGTCGGCTGCCAGACCAACCGCCCCTTCGGCATCGACGGCGAGTCCTACGAAAACCCGAAGTACCTCGACAAGATGATCGAAACCGTCGGCGCAGCCCCGGTGGAGAACTACGAGAAGAAGGCCTCCTGCTGCGGCGGCGCCCTGATGTTCTCCGAGCCGGAGAAGAGCCAGGCACTGGTGCGCGACATCATCGAAGCCGCCTACGACGGCGGTGCCGACATGATCGTCACCCCCTGCCCGGTGTGCCAGATGAACGTCGAGGTGTACCAGGGTCACATCAACAAGACCTACGGCACCAAGTTCAACATCCCGGTGGTGTACTACTCCACCCTGATGGCCGTGGCCTTCGGCCGCAGCGCCAAGGAAGCCGCCCTCGACGGGCAGATGATTCGCGCCACGCGCCTGGAAGACATCGCCAACAAATAACAACAAGCCTTTTCAATGAGGCTTACTGCCCCGCCTTGTGCGGGGCTTTTTTTTATTTGTGGCTAGGTAACCTGTAGGCCGGACATAGCGTAGCGGTGTCCGGCAACAGAGCCCGATACCGCTGCGCTATATCGGGCCTACATGTCTGCGTAGTGGGTCGGACTTCAGTCCGACAACCACGCGAGCCATGCCGCTCAACATTCCCCGCCCCTATCCGGTAAAATGACGCGACTTTTTCCGGATGGGCAAGCCATGAGCAAGATCGTCGCCGTAGTCGGGTTGGGATACGTGGGTCTGCCACTGGCGGTGGCCTTTGGCTCGCGCGGCGCAACCATCGGCTACGACCATTCCGCCGCGCGCATCGACAGCTACCGCCGCCACATCGACCCCACCGGCGGCGTCAGCGGCGCCGACCTGCAGGCGGCAACGCAGCTCACCTGTACCACCGACCCGGCCCTGCTCGCCCGCGCCGACGTCATCATCATCACCGTGCCGACCCCGGTGGATGCGGCACGCCGTCCGGACTTCTCGCCCCTCGTCGCCGCCTCGGCCACCGTCGGGCAATACATGAAGCGCGGCGTCACGGTGATCTACGAATCCACCGTCTATCCCGGCGCCACCGAAGAGGTGTGCATACCGGAGCTGGAACGTGCCTCCGGGCTGAAATGGCAGAGCGATTTTAACGTCGGCTATTCGCCCGAACGCATCAATCCCGGTGACAGACAGCACACCCTCGCCAACACCCTCAAGGTGGTCGCCGGCGACAGCCCCGCGACGCTGGAGCGCGTCGCCGCGCTGTATGAATCGGTGGTCAGCGCCGGCGTGCATCGCGCCGCCAGCATCAAGGTGGCCGAGGCCGCCAAGGTGATCGAGAACACCCAGCGCGACATCAACATCGCCCTGATGAACGAACTGGCGCTGATCTTCGATCGCCTGGGACTGGATACCCTGGAGGTGCTGGAGGCGGCGGGCACCAAGTGGAACTTCCTGCCCTTCCGCCCCGGCCTGGTGGGCGGCCACTGCATCGGCGTCGATCCTTATTATCTGGCGCACAAGGCGGAGATGGTCGGTCACCACCCGGAAGTGATCCTCGCCGGCCGCCGCATCAACGACTCCATGGCCGCCTTCGTCGCCCAGCAAACGGTGAAACACCTGATCCGTGCCGGCAGCCCGGTGAAGGGTGCGCCGGTAATCGTTCTCGGCCTCACCTTCAAGGAAAACTGTCCCGACCTGCGCAACTCCAAGGTGGCCGAGATCGTGCGCGAACTGGAAGACTTCGGCTGCGCCGTCAGCGTGCACGACCCCATCGCGGCGCCGGACGACGCGCTGCGCGAATACGGCATCACCCTCACATCATGGGATCAGTTGCCTGCCCAGGCCGACGCCATCGTCGCCGCAGTCAACCACCGCGACTACCTGGAACGCCCCCTCGCCGATCTGCTCGGCCACCTGCGTCCCGGCGGCGTCTTCGTCGACGTGAAATCCGGGTTCGACGCCGCCGCCATCCGCGGCGCCGGCCACGTGCTGTGGCGCCTGTGAGCATCGCCGCCTACCGGCCGTTGTGCGAGCGCCTCGGTCTCGACACCGACGCACTCCCCTACACGCCCAACTGGTCCGCCGCACCCGATTTTCTCGAACTCATCGTCGACCACGCATTGGCCAACAAACCCGCCGTCATCGTCGAATGCGGCAGCGGCATGACCACGCTGATGCTGGCCCGCTGCTGCGCCCTCAACGGCGGAGGCCATCTCTACAGCCTGGAGAACGGCGCCGACTACGCCGACAACACCCGCGCCGCTGTTGCCCGCTACGGACTTGCGCAGCACTCCAGCATCATCCACGCGCCGCTGCGGCCCTATACCCTCAACGGCTGCGACTACCAGTGGTACGACGTCGGCCAGTTGAGCATCGACGCCGTCGACATGCTGGTCATCGACGGGCCGCCCGGCTTCATCCAGAAGCACTCGCGCTACCCTGCGCTGCCGCTGCTGCGCAACCGGCTGGCGGACCGCTGCGCGATATTCATGGACGACGCCGCCCGCCCCGACGAGCAGGAGATCGTGGAAATGTGGCTGGCGGAGTCCCCGGCCCTGGCTCACGAATACATCTACACCGAAAGGGGTTGTTCAGTGTTGCGACAGCAGGCGCACGAAGCCACGCCGCGATAGGTGGGCACGGCGATTGCGCATGCCCCTCAGCCGATCAAGAATGGCCCATGAATTTCCGTTTTACGTTCTGCTTCATCCGCGCTGATACCAGGCGCCTCCCCGTTTTCCGGAGCCTGTCGTGATCGGGCGCCTGCAACAGCCACGCACCCGCCATGTGCTCATTGCCGTGGTGCTGGCCCTGACCCTGGCCGCCGCGGTCATCGGCTTTTTCCAACGCCAGGCCCTGGATGAAATCGCCCAGCGCCAGGATCAGATCGAACACGCCGCATTGGCGTCCATCATTCATAGCATCGGCGATCGCTTCGCCCATCTGCGCCATCTCGTCGCCCTGTTCGCCCACAACCACGCCACGGAGATTGCCGGTCTGGCCGACAACCCCGACGACGAGGCACGCCGCAGCGACGTGGCAGCCAAGCTGCGGAGAATGTTTCCTGATCTGTTCGACTTCACGGTAACGGATGCGGAAGGGCGCCCGTATATCGCCGACTGGGAAGGTCATCTGCCAGACATCTGCCAGCAGGATCTGAAGGACTACGCCCAGCGTCTCCAGGCCGTCGGCCATTCGGCCGGTGACGATGTCATATACCAGCCGCTGATTCATCCCAACGCATTCGTGTACCACTTCGACGTCATGGTCCCCTGGCGGGAACAAAACGGCCGCGAAGGGATATTCTTCGCCAGTTTCCCCCTTACCGAGATTGCCCGCATCCTCCAGCGCTCCCAGCCTCTCGGACACCGCTTCCTGCTGGTAAATGGCGCCGATCCACGCCTGATCGAGGTCACCGCCGAAGGTGCACGCGACCACCTGGGCGCCGACCATATCCGCCTGACGGATACGCAATGGTCGCAGGTCGAACATCTCGTACCCGTAGATGGCACACGCTGGTCCCTCGCCGTGCTGGATGACCCGGCCTTCTACCATGCAGCCCGCACGTCAATCCATCAACAATCCCTCGCCGTATTTGCCGTCTGCGCCCTGCTGATCGGCTTTGGTGCATGGCGCATCCTGCGCGCCGAACGCGAGCGCTGTGCCGCGACGCGGCTGCTCATCGAGCGCGAGGCGAGCCTGGCCAATGCCCAGCGCATCGCCCACCTGGGCAACTGGGACCGGGACATCCGCCGCGGCACCCTGCGCTGGTCCGACGAAATCCACCGCATGTTCGGCGTCGAGCCGCGCGGCTTCGCGCCCACCTACGAAGCCTTCCTCGCCTTCGTTCATCCCGACGATCGCCCGCACGTCGAACAGGCAGTCGCCGAGGCCGTCGCACAGCGCGCGCCCTACGCCATCGAACACCGCATCGTGCTGCGCGACGGCACGGAGAAAACGGTCTACGAACAGGCGGAACTCGTCGTCGACGCCCAGGGCACGCCGCTGCACATGCGCGGTACCGTGCAGGACATCACCGAACAGCGCCGCCAGGAAGAACAGCTGCGCAACCTGTGGCGCGCCATCGGCCAGGTGCCGGTCGGCGTCTGCATCACCGACCGGCACGGCGTTGTCGAGTTCGCCAATCCCGCCATGGCGGGTGCAACCATGAGCAGCGACTGGTGCGCGGTGGATTCCGCGCACGCCGGTGACCTGCTCTGCCGCGGCCTGCGCGAGGCGATGCGCACAGGCCGCGAATGGCGCGGCGAGTCCGCGGAAACGCAGGGCGGCGGCGCCACCCGCTACCTGGATATGGTGGTATCGCCGATCCAGAACGAACAGGGCGACACCACGCACTTCCTCGCCATCGCCGTCGACATCACCGCCAAAAAGGAAATGGCGGAAAAGATCGAATCCATGGCCTACTTCGACCCCCTCACCGGCCTACCGAACCGCGCCCTGTTCCACGAGCGGCTGCGCCAGGCCGAAGCCCTCGCCGGGCGCGGCCACAGCTTCGGCATCCTCTACATCGACCTCGACGGCTTCAAGGACGTGAACGACCGGCTCGGCCACGACGTCGGCGACCGGCTGCTGCAAAACGTCGCCCAAAAGCTCGCCGGCTGCGTGCGTGATGCCGACACCCTCGCCCGCCACGGCGGCGACGAATTCGTCGCCATCCTGCTGCTCCAGGAAGGCGCCGGGACTCCCGACGTCCAGACCGTCGCCCAGCGCATGATCGGCGAACTCGCCACGCCCATCACCCTCGACGGCCAGACCCTCCACATCGGTGCCAGCATCGGCATCGCCGTCTATCCCGCCGGGGTAGGCAACATCGATGAATACGTCCGCCGCGCCGACATGGCCATGTACGAGGCCAAGCGCAGCGGCAAGAACCGCTATGTAATCTTCGGGAGCGAAACAAGTATTCCGAAATAGCAGGGCGCCCCGTGGGCGCCGTGCCTATGTCCATGGATCGATGGCATTTCAGCGCGCCAGGAGGAAGGGGGAAGCGCCCTTACCCCATCTCCCCCAGGGAGAAGGTTGGGATGAGGGGAGAATGATCCTCTGCCGCATGGAAAACGTCGCCGCTATTGATCCGGAATCTCGGCCTCGACCAGCTTGCCCAGCAGCACCAGCGATTCCTGCCAGCCGAGATAGCACGCCTCCGGGGGAATGACTTCGGGAACCCCCTCCTGCACCACACTCATTTCTGTCCCCACGGAAACCGCCGTCAGGGTGATGGTCGTAATCATCTCACCGGGAAGGTTGGGATCGTCAAACCTGTCCGTGTGCCGGATACGCTCGTTCGGCACCAGCTCAAGATATTCCCCGCCGAAGGACTGGCAGCTGCAGGTCGAGAAATTGGCGAACGACATTTTGTACGTGCCGCCCACCCTGGCGTCCAGGTGATCAACCCTGGCGGTGAATCCGTTCGGCGGCAGCCACTTCACCAGCGCATCGGGATCCAGATATGCGCGGTAAACCCGCTCGGCCGGCGCCTTCAGGACGCGGTGCAGTTTTATCGTATTGCCTGCCATGATCCTTCTCCTTATGAGCGTAACGGGAGGTCATCAGGCCTATAAAGCTAGCACGCGATTGGTGGGACGCAGGGGCGCGAGGCGGACGGGAATGCCTGGAACACATCTTGCTGATAGCCATACTGACCACGATTACGAGCGTATTTCAGAGTGTTTTTGTATGGCTTGATACAGGCGCGCCCCACAATCGTCAGTTAACCGACAATTTCGCTCAAGCTTGAGTCATCGTGGTGGCATCAAAGAACCCACACACCACAAGGAGTTATTGCCATGGCTGAGTTCTACATAGAGAAAAAGACCAACGGAGTTGGCGAACACATCGTTCATTCATCGATTTGCTCGTCCCTGCCGCCGGGAGATGACATGCAATACCTGGGGGCGTTCAGCAACGCCAACGCGCCCGTCAACAAAGCCCTGAACCGTTATTTGAAGGTGTCTACCTGTCCGGACTGCCTGCCGGCGTGATTTAGATGTATGAGGGGCTGTACCCTGAGATTAGGTTCAAGGGTACTGTCCCCTTCTATCGCCGGGCAAAAGATAGGTATTCTTGGCCGGGCACTGGACAACTCCGGTGTGTGTAGAGAACCGCGTCGGGTGGGAGATGGTGGTTTTCCCGTCTGGCGTGGACTGGACCACGAAGCAGAAAAGGGGACGGATTTATTTTGCCGAGATCGCCCCTCAATTAACTAAATCTTCCCCGTTTCCCCGTTACTCAATTATTCCGAGCGCCACCAAGCCCGCCATGGGCCCCACGATCAGCAGCGCTGACACGATAAGGCAAAGAAGTCCGAATCCAAATACGCGCCAATTGGAGTGGAACTCATACTTTGGTGACTCGATGATTACCTGCTTGGTGACCTGGTAGGAACCGACAAAATAATGGGCTGTGAAGACGAACACAATCGTAAACGGGAGGTTCGGGAAGTTATCCGGGAGTATAGGAAGCACCACGATTAACGCCAGGAAAAGAGCAGCGCCATAGATCAACGTATTCTTCGCAAGGCGTTCATTACCCAGGGAGACAAAATTCTCTCGAAGGAAGTAAACCAGCGCCGCCGGGCCGCCTAGAAAGACCCCAAATGCGGCTTGGACCGGGGAATATAACCGAACAGGCTTGTCTTCTGCGCCAGAAACATCTGAGAGGGGAGTTGCATAGGGATTGTGGGACATGGATTCTCCTTTCCGATCCTGATTCCGATGATTATGGTACTTCAAAACGCGGTTACTACACTACGAACGCATGACCTCAAATGCAGCGAGTAGAACACAGATGTAGAAAATAGCTGTGGAATAGGTGTTCTGACCCTGGCTATTGCCCCCATTTCACAATAAGTCTGGCAAGATCAGTATTCCGGGGAGGGCACTTGACGATGCCGATATGGGTTGAGAACCGGGTTGGGTGGGAGACGGTGGTTTTACCATCTGGCGTGGACTGGACCACGAAGTGCAGGTGAGGCCCTCGGCTATATCCTGTGTTCCCCGAATAGCCAATGACGTCGGCGCGATTCACACGCTGCCCTGTGCGGACGCTGACCCCGTTTTGCCGCAGATGGGCGTACTCGGCAATCGAACCATCATCATGCTCGATCAATACGAAATTGCCGTCGTTTATGTACTCCTTGGAACCTCCCCCGCGGCTCGAGTCGGCTCTTGTGCGGACAACCAGACCTTCCCGCGCCGCGAGGACAGGTGTTCCCTCCGGCATCTTGAAGTCGATGGCATACTGTGATTTACCGTGATGCGTGAAGGTTCCGTTGCAGGATTGCGTCACACGGTAGGGGCGCACATTGGTGTAGGGCAGGTTGTATACGTAGTTGTCATTGTGTACGACGCCAATCCTGCCCCGCGCCCATTCGAAATGGTAATTATAATTCCACGGCTTGTCGTCAAATCGCAACGTAAACAATTGTCTGCGCTCCCGCCTTTCCAGAATGAACGTCGCCGGCAATGGCATGCTCGATTCCATGTTCCTTGATTCAACGTAGATCGTAAATGACACGTCATACATCCGTTTGTTAGTGGCGTAGAAAACCACTGTGCCTTTGTTCTTGACGGTCTCGATGCACAAAGTTTCTTTAGAGCAGGTGAGTTTTTGGCTGGCGTTTGAAACAACCGGAAATAGCATTACGACAAGCATACTAAGAGTCGCCGCAATACGGGACAACCCACTCAGCGCGCACTCAGCGCCTATCCATTGGCAAATACAGCACATATCCCTTGGCTCTCGTCTCGATATTTAATCACTTAAAAGGTCAGAATGAGCTAGTCCGGCTATCCTAATTGACGCATTTGTTAGGCGATTGACCGAGCTTCTTATACATGTCATTAATAACGCCATCGTCAGTAACCAACTCCGTCGCTTCGACGCCCGGTTCGATATAGCCAATTTCACTTATGCAAATTGATCCGTTACTTAGTTTGATTGCGATGGTGTAATTGCCTTCACCATATTGGGATACCGGAATCCTCGCCTCGGCTCCCTTCCTTAATCCCGTGTATTCTACGATCCCGTTTTCGTTCTTAATTGTCATTCCGATTACGTCTTGGGACGAGTCATTCTTCACATGCACTACTATCCACGGATCTGGATGCATGAATTCATAAAAAGCAACATAAATAACTGTACATGCCCCACCAAATAACACCCCAAAACCAAATGCTATCAAGTACCGAAGTAGCTTCATTGATTGTTTTTCACCTAACAGTTATTTGGCGACGCCACGGAATGCGCCCTACCAATCATCCAGATGTGTCAGCTTCGCGCCAAACGTGCAAGCTCAGGGACACGAATCGGGCTTGTCGGCAAAGCATCCCTGGAGCGGAATGCTATTATTCTCAGTCAGGATTATCACCCTCACAAGTAACGCCCTGTGGGGAAATAGTTTCAATCTTCCCTTTGGCGAGATTGAAACGCCAAGCGCTTGAAATGCCTTTTGCGACAAACGATCCATCTTTGGTCATTGTCCAACGACCGATAGCGAAGATGGCGTCATTCGGGTGAGCACTGGAGCTACAGAGCGGAATTTCAAGTGGATGCTTTCTTGAGGTACTAACAGGGAGATGCAGTTCATCGACTACTTCCCAATAGACGCGCTTTCCTCGGCGCTCCTTGAATCGCTGCAATAGAACGACTTCCGTTCCGCTGCAAATCAAGCGTTCATAGGCGAAGGAATCGGATGAGCCGAGCAACATGTTTTCACGGGACGAGCAATCATCTGGCGTAGGTGGCATCTCGCGGCCGACAAATGAACCCCTTGCCTCAACTAAAATTGAGGCAGCAGCCATCGAAGCCAAGAAGATTCCAGATAGGTAACGCGAGGCCATGCTTTCTAACGGCTTGGCTAAGCGGCGCTGCTACTAACGCCGCAAGGCGCCGCGATCCTATCCAGCTTCTGGAGTGACGTGTTATGCATTACTGCAAATAAATATTGCATATTACTTCCCAACAGCCTCTTCACGCTCCCTCTGATATTCCTCATATGGCTTGCTCGCCCGTTCAATACACTCATCATATTGCGACGGAGGAACCTTATTGCATTCGTTACGAATATTAAACTGAACTGATCTTGCCCCGATTCCCCGGACACCTGGTTAAGAGAATAAACTCTTGACCCGAGGTGGACAAATGAAAGCAAAGCAGCAAGGTGAGAAGAAGGCCCGCAAGCAGTACAGCGCAGAGTTCAAGG
>Ga0299912_10000641_pt1 | contig 29015 bp, 23 predicted proteins | sample RVTome_2_FD_207667 | JGI IMG/M metagenome (GOLD analysis project Ga0299912, IMG submission 207667) | Soil microbial communities from uranium-contaminated site in the Upper Colorado River Basin, Wyoming, United States - RVT95D214 (version 2) ... | reverse complement strand
ATCGGTGAAACAATTATGCAATTACTGTATAACTTGTATCTTGAAACATATAACTTGAAACATGTAACTTGCAACTTACAACTTTCTCTAACTATTCCGGTTTGAATCGGCTAAGAGCCATTTCACGGTAATCGACAACATTCACTTCGTGAAAATAAAAATGAATTATGTCCAGCCAGCAATATCCGACCCGTGCCATTTCCATAGCACCTTCCTGGCACATACCAACACCATGGCCATAACCGTTTCCTTTGAAGATCAGAGAATCGCCCGTATCTTCGACAGAAAAAAAAGTCGATTTCAATCCGAAATATTCACGGACAGTTCTGAGATTCAGTTCAATACCATGAATGAGAATGAACTTGGTCCTTGTCGGAAATGTAAAGGAAAAATTATACCGCTGATAATCAATATTATTTTTGGCATAATCCGAAATAAAAGTATTCCATACATTTTTTGAAATCGAATGTGTCCACGATGCATGAAGTGAATTGGTGCAGAAAGGATCTCGGACCGAGACAAGACAGGGCATATCTTTTTGCCATACCATTCCTGCCGGACTCGTCATTCCACCGCAATTGCTATGGAATGGCGACATGATAAGAACTCCCGATTGATCAGTTAGTACGTTTCCTGCAGTCGTTTTTGTGGCTTCAATGATTTCAGGATGTTGGGAACATCGGCCATTGTATGCCTGACAATGAACATCGTCGCATAGGTCAAAACCTTCTTCGGCATGTTTAAAGAGGTTCTTGATTGTAAAGGTACGGATCAGTACTGCCTGTGCTTTATAATATTCAGAGGGCGCATGATTACCTCCTTCTGCTTCAATTACGGCAGCTATATACTTCTCCATATCAAGTTTGTTAACAATCTGTATTCTGTTGTTTTCACAAGTCACAGAAAGGTTATCATCATATTCTCTGCCCTCCGTCGAGAGGTTTACCGGATTGATACTCAGGATACCACTATTATCCGTACATAACAGTTCAACAGTTTGAAAGTTGCCAATGAAATTGCGCTTGTCTCTTACTTCCATCGTCTTGCCAAATCTGCTCACATGAAAAATCGTTCCTTTTTTATATTCTCCCAACGTTTCATTGCTACTTTTCAACAGATACCTGCCCTGCTTTATACTGACAGTGAATGAACTGATTTCTTTCGAATTGAAAAGCGATACTTTAATATTCTGTGCCGAAACCAGGAGAGGCAACGTGAAAGATAGTATTAGAAGTTTAAAACGCATAATTATTGGGTTAAATGGTGAAACATGCTTCTGGCTACTCTGGTCGAAGTTCCGGGACTTCCTACCTCGACTGCCAGCAGATTAAAATTATTTAGCATTTTTTGTCTGTATTCTCTATCGGCAAGCAATCGGGTAAGTTCCTTACGAATATCATGTACCAGATTAAATTGCAGAAGTTCTTTAACAACGGGCTTATCCATAATTATATTGACCAGAGAAAAGAATTTAATATAGACAAAGGGTCTACCAATAATGTATGATGGTGTGCTCACTTTATAGATTACGACCTCCGGCACCTTAAAAAGCGCGGTTTCAAGCGTGGCCGTTCCGGAAACAACAATAGCTGCATGGGCATGGTTAAGAAGATCGTAAGTCAAATCATACACAATTTTAATGTTTCTGCCCTGAATAAAATAGTCGTAAAAGGTTAAAGGTATTGACGGAGCACCGGCGATCACAAGCTGGTATTCATCGATATGTTCACAGGCTTTGATCATCTCTGGCAAGCATAACCTAATTTCCAGTTTTCGACTGCCAGCAAGAAGTGCAATAATGGGTTTATTGTTCAGGTTGTTTTCTCTAAAAAAAGCATCGGTGTTTGCAGGAGTAAAAGCCGTTATAGCATCGGTCAGAGGATTCCCCAGGTATTCAGCATTACACCCCCGACGGTTGAAATATCCCTCCTCGAAGGGAAGAATAACATAGAGTTTATCGACTGATTTCCGAATACGTCTAATGCGTGATTTTCGCGATGCCCATACTTTTGGGGCGATATAATACAGGGTTTTAATATGATGTGCCTTTGCAAATTCCGCAATTTTCAGATTGAAACCGGGATAATCGATCAGGATGACCACATCGGGCTTGTAATTTAAAATATCAGTTCTGCAATGTTCGAGGGTCAGATTAATAGTTTTGAGGTTTTTTAAAATTTCCCAGACCCCGATAAAGGACATTTGCCTGTAATGAAAAGCAACTTCTGCTCCGGCCTTTCTCATGAGATCACCGCCAAAACACCGGAAATGAGCTTTCTGGTCGAATTCTTTTAAATTTTTTATCAGGTTACTTCCATGAAGGTCGCCGGATGCTTCTCCGGCCACTAGATAATATTTCATCCAATTCTGAGTATTTAGAATCTTCAGTTATTCCATTTGAAACTACAAAATAAAATTGATCAGGACCAAAATACCTGTCAGCACTGCTGTACTGATTAGGATTCCTTTGGCAATTTTTAACTGATTCTGCCAGATAAGTAAGAAAAATACCAGAGCATTCGGAAAAATACAACGTGTAAGGAATAGAGGCAAAAACTTTATGATCATCTGTCTGTAATATTCGTCCACAAACTTAAAATGGCTCATTTTAGGCAATACAATGATAAAGTACAGGATCGTTGGTAATATGACTCCGACAATAATTCCAGTAAATAGATTATTAAACTTTTTCATGATCAGAATTTCCAGTTTTTGATAATATTCAGGGTGGAATAGCAAGTCAGGTCGATCCGGAGGGGAACAATGGCAATATAATTATTTTTCAGTGCCCATTCATCGGTATCGTCGGCATCAGGTTCCGTATTGAAATATTCCCCGGTAAGCCAGTAATATTCTTTTCCATTCGGATCGGTTCTGTGATCAAATTCTTCTTGCCAGAACCCGATGGTTTGTCTGCAGATTTTAACACCTTTCAATTCCTTGTCAGATAATGCTGGTATATTCACATTCAGACAAGTATGTTTTGGTAAGCCATTCTCCAGTACAAGTCGGGATATTTTATGAGCATATTGTTTTGCAGTATTAAAATCGGCGTCGGGATCATAACTGATCAGCGAGTATCCGATGGATGGAATTCCATTTAAAGAACCTTCAAAAGCAGCTCCCATTGTTCCGGAATACAATACACTTGTTGAACTGTTTGAACCATGATTTATTCCCGAAACCAGCAGATCGGGTTTTCGGGGCAATAGCTTGTTGAGGGCAAGTTTAACACAATCAGTCGGTGTACCGTTCACTTCATAACTGACACAACCGTTCAGTTTTGCTTTGCGTGCACGGAGGGGGTGTTTGACAGTTATAGCCTGCGACATACCCGACTGCGATTCGGAAGGGGCCACTATAATAACTTCTCCAAGAGGTTCAACTGCTTCTGCCAATGCAGAAATTCCTTTAGCGCTTATTCCATCGTCGTTAGTTACAAGAATAAGTTTTTCCTTCTTCATTATTCTTTTCCTGCCTTTTCAATAAGATTTACAAAGATAGAACAATCGTAACATTGGCACCAGGATAATTTTTAATCGATTGACTCTTTTATGCTGTGAATAACTTCTCTTTCTTGTTATTAATGAAAAGTTAAAATTCATTTTTTGTTTGATTGTCGGCAGGTGATGTTGTAAATTTAGAAAAGTCAGAAATTAAAAAGTGATGAACAAAAAATCGGAACGAAACCTGAGCAGGAGGAGTTTTATAAAAACATCGGCCATCTTGGCTGCCGGTGCCAGTCTGTTTCCTTCATTCGCACGATATTCATCAAAACCCAGATTATTTAATCGTAGTGTTGGTCGTTTGAATTTTGAAGTTACAACCTTCGGTCTGGGTGGACAAGCAAGCATACAATGGACACCACCCGATGTTAGTCCCGAGGCAATTATTCTGAAAGCTTTCGATAAAGGGGTAAATTATTACGATTCATCAAATTTGTATGGACCCAGCCAGATGAATTATAATAAGGCATTCAGAATTCTGGGACTGATTCCTGGTAATGCCGGGTATAAGGAATCTCTTCGGCGATCTTTCTTCCTTACTTCGAAAACACACCTGCGCTTTGCGAAAGGAGGCTGGCAGGCAGAAGGACTGAATAACTGGACTAATGGCCAGGGCTCGCATACTGTCGATGATCTGAAACGCAGTATTTCATTGCTCTTTGGCGATGGACAGGGCAATTATCCTGATGGCGCATACCTGGACATGATGCTGATTCACAGTGTCACAAACAAAGTCGATGTGGATGCAGTTTATGAAGGACTCGAAGATACCGATGCTAATGCAGAAGACATTGGAGCATTGGCGGCCCTTCGTGACTATAGGGATGGTTCAAATCTGACCGGTCTGAATCCGAAACAAGAGAAGCTGATACGGCATATTGGATTCTCAGGTCATTATAATGCAGGTGTCATGATGGACATGATCCGTCGTGACAAACACAATATTCTGGATGGAATGCTGGTAGCTATAAACTCGAATGACAAACTGAATTTTAATATGCAGCACAACGTAATTCCTGTTGCTCTGGCAAAGAATATGGGAATTATTGGAATGAAAGTATTTGCCGATGGAGCTATGTATACAAAAGGTGCTCATTGGTCAGGTCAGGTATCCGATGTAGTCAGACAGATCGGAAGCAGAGAATTACCTTTTAAACTGCTGATTCAATATACACTGACCACACCGGGGATCAGCACGGCAATTATCGGTATCGGGCAAATCTCTGACGACTCTGATCTGTGCCAGTTAAGTCAGGATATTGAGGCAGCCCAAATTGGCAGCAACGGATTAAGTGAGAGCGATCGGGATACTATTGAGATACTGACCCGGAATGTTAAGGAAGGCAAGACCAATTATTTCCAGCTTGATAAAGGTGGCCTTACTGCCCCAATTGATATACAAGTACAGCATTCCGATGCAAATAAAATAAAGCTTACCTGGAATTCAGCTTATGCAGGCGATAGCCCTATCGACAGGTATGAAATTATCCGGAATGATACTACAATTGGTCGTATCGTTCATAAACCGCAGACTTCACTTACACCATTCGAATTTGTTGATACACCAGAAGGATCGCAAAAATTGAGATATAAAATACTAACTATCGATAAAAAGGAAAGAAAAGCCGAATCGGAACTGCTGATTATTTGATCTTATATAGAAAAATCTACTTCCCAACCGGAAATATTTTATTATTCAGATAAACCAGTCCATATACAATCGATTGATACCAGTATGCCCAGTTGTGTTCTCCTGGGCGTATGTGAAATTCGTGTGGGATCTTATAATTCAGTAAGAATTGGTGAAATGCTTCACTGGCCGGTAAAAGTTCATCGTACAATCCGCAATCGATATACCAGTTGATCCCGAAATAGTATTTTGCAGTTGTGGAATCTATTGCATAGTAGGGTGAATTTTCTTTCCAGTGTGATGTAATTCTTCTTTCGTTTTCAAGACCAGTCCCATATACTGGAGCAAAATATGTTTCGTACTTATCCTGCGAAAGGTTTGCAAACATCCATTCATTACGCACGGTAGGACTCAAAGCAATAACCGATCCAAAAAGTTCAGGATTTTTAACAGCGAGAACGATGCTGCCAAAACCTCCCATTGATAGTCCCATCAGACTTCTGAATTCTTTCTGGGCTTTCGTGCGGAACAACGAATCTATTGCGGGAATAAATTCCCTGATGAAAAACTCGTGGTACAGCAAACTGCTATCATAATTGTTTATATAATAACTATTCCCGGCATCGGGCATTATGTAGATGAATTCTCCGATAGTTCCGGTTTTCAGAAGACTATCGACCAGTTGGGCGATCTGGCAACGTTCGAGCCAGCTCTCATGATTTCCGCCAAAACCATGCAAGAGATAAATGACAGGGTACTCCCTTGTACCGAGATGATAGGAAGCAGGAAGCATTACAGAATAAGAAACTTTCCGGTTGAGAATCTCACTTTGAATTGTCAGATTTCGTCCGACCCTGACCTGTGCAAAACATGCAATGTAAGTTTGCGCCAAAAAAAGAATCAGTAATGTATGGCAGAAGTTGGTATATCGGAATATTCTTTTAACCATTTCATCAAAAAAAAATCTCTACGTAATAAGTTTGCTGCTTAATATTATGCGTTTTCGTTAGCTTTGCGAAGCATAATGAAGGTAAAAACTATTTTCATAAATGAGAAAGATTGTTTTTAATACCATCAAATATCTCTCTTTTTTTGCAATTGGCATACTGATCTTTTGGCTTCTTTATCGAAAAATTGAATGGCAGGAACTTGTTGGCGCTATTAAAGGCCTGAAATACTTTTGGCTCATCGTCTCTGTTTGTCTGGGAATGCTATCACAGATTTCCCGGTCGCTCCGCTGGAAGATGCTGATCAGTCCAATGGGTTATGATCCTTCTCTTAGAAATACTTTTTTATCGGTACTTGTCTTGTATTTTGTGAATCTGATAATTCCCAGGGCAGGAGAGGTGGCTCGGTGTACAGTGCTGGCAAGGACCGATAAAATTCCTTTTACAAAACTTGTTGGAACAGTTTTTATCGAAAGGCTTGCCGATGTGGTTATGTTGTTCATTCTGGCATTGATCATATTCGCAACGAACGTTTCCATAGTCGTGAAATTTTTTGAGTTGCACCCTGCCGTAATGACCAATCTGCAAAAATTCGTATCGTTGAAATACCTGCTATTACTAGCAGGGATTATTGTCCTTGCCGTATTCGTATTGATTCTTCTTCGGAACAGCTTAAAAAAATCGAAAAAAAAAGGAAGGCTTGTAGAGCTTCGAAATCAGTTCATCGATGGTATTAAATCCATCATACACATGAAGAAAAAATGGCTGTTTATTGGTCATACAGTCTTTATTTTCCTCATGTGGCTTGTGATGCTTTATGTTATATTCCTTGCCTATGGACCAACTCAAAATTTATCGCTTAGGGCAGGTATGGTCGTTTTCCTGATGGGCGGACTTGGTATGCTTGCACCCATACAGGGAGGAATTGGTCCCTGGCACTTTATGGTTGCGGAAACATTACTGCTTTATGGTATTCAGAAAGAACAGGCTCTGATATTTGCTCTTGTTGCTCATACAACCACCAATCTCATTTATATTGTAGTCGGCGGACTGGCTTTATTGATACTGATATTGAAATACGGAAATACTACAATACGTTTACGATCGGCCAGCAATAATTCAAGATCCTGATAGACAGTTTCTCATGTTCGAAATACGAAAAATAGCGGAACATGAATACCCCAGTATCCAGCGTCTTATCCACACTACTGTTAAGACATGTTATCCAGCTATTTATCCGCCTGAAGTAATTGAATTCTTTATACAACATCATTCCCTGGAGGAAATAAGCCGCAGGGCAATTTCCGGGGTAGTTCTGGTACTTGTTTCAGAAGGGTTTATTCTTGCTACAGGATTTCTCGCCGATGGAGAACTGGGAGGTGTTTATGTGCATCCCGATTATCAGCGACAGGGTTTGGGAACTTTAATCGTAAAACGTTTACTTGAGATTGCCTGCAGGGAAAAATTGAATAGTATATGGCTCGATGCAACACCCATTGCAAAACCGATGTACGATAAACTTGGTTTCGAACTTATAAGTAACATGGTTCAGTATGTTGGCGATGTGCCATTACACTATTTTAAGATGGAAAAGATTTTGTAGAGAATATACCCTAACAGGGTTATAGGCTCTGTCAGGGTAAATTCTTAGTTTATCACAGGTAGAAACGAATATTCCTTGCTGTATTTGAGCATCTGGGCTGAGAAATCATCGACATAGTTCATCTTGATATCCACAATGTCACCATCCTTCTCAATTACCTCGTATTCGGGATTTACAAACCCGCTATAGGGGGCCAGGTTGAGTTTTTTATACCGTTCCAATACCTCTTTATGCAATTCGGGATCAACTTTTACACCGTATGTTTCAACCAGTTTTTTTCCGGCGTCATAATCGCCTTCCGACTTTATTCGTTGTACTTCGGCAAGCAATTGCCCGATCAATGAGCGGAGTTTTTCAAAATCATTGATCACAAAATAGGTCTTGCCATCGCGTACATTTTTCTCAATCACATTTTCCACTGCTCCTTTCTTATAACACCATTTTGCAACAAGCTGGCGGTTGCGCATATGGGCTTGCTCTATGTTGTTCCCGGGTTCAATTCTTCTGAGCTGGGTCATTATACCGTTTCGTATATAGGAAATGTATAGTGCTTTTGCTGCATCGGCATTGGGAAGTAAACCGAGCTCTATCATTTTCGGATCTGATAGATAGTACAATGCAAATAAGTCGGCACGTGCTTCTTCCAGCGGTGACTGGTAATTTTTCAGTGCATCGGAGCTGACTCCTTCAAGTAATTGTCCCGATCCGTGTCCCAGGCATTCATGAAGATCGGTATGCAGGTTATCGGTAATCGGTCCGTAAGCACGGACTAGTGCAGCTTCTGCTGAGTCATACGAAAATTCTTCGAGAGCGCCCGACCCCAGGCTGGCCTGGTCGTATGCATATGTGATATTTTCCATGGTTACCGATTTTGAACCATGTGCTTTTCTGATCCAGTCGGCATTGGGTAAATTGATTCCGATGGGAGTATATGGATAACAATCGCCACCAAGCATAGCAACCGTTATTACCTTTGCTGAAACACCTGTAACTTCCTTTTTCTTAAAACGATTGTCGACGGGTGAGTTGTCTTCGAACCATTGTGCATTGGCAGCAATGGTTTCAGTTCTTTTGGTCGCTTCCATGTCCTTAAAGTTAACAACCGATTCCCAGCTGCCCTTTAATCCCAGCGGATCGGAATACACTTCGATAAAGCCGTTAACAAAATCGACAAATGAAGTATCACCAACCCAGATTATATTGTATTCGTCCCAGGTTTGCAGGTCACCCGTTTTATAATAAGAAATCAGTTTTTCAATACCCTTGATCTGTTCAGGAGTCTGGGCTACGGAGAGAGCCTTTTCGAGCCAGAATATAATCTTATCGATCGCCTGTCCGTAAAGTCCGCCCGATTTCCATACAATTTCTTCAATGATTCCATTTGTACTGATCAGGCGTGAATTCAATCCGTATGAAACTTGAGTTTCGTCACTTTTGTCTTTCATCGAATTGTAATAGGAAGAAGCCTCTTTCTCAGTCAGATTCTGATAAAAATTAACTGCCGAATTTGAAACAAGATCTTTCGATGGATCCTGGTTTACTTTTTTTGCCATTATTTTCGGATCGAAAATGACAGGGATCAGGAGTTCGATAGTTTCATTTACCGATTTTGAATGCAGTGCAGGGAAATTCTTCTGATTGGATCCGGCTACCAATTTGCGAAAATATTCTTCTGAAAAATCCGGAATAATTTTATCCGTTGAATAATGGTGGTATATTCCATTGGAAAACCAGACACGTTTCAGATAAATAAGAAATTTTTGAAAATCTTCACGTTGTCTGTTGCCCGAATAGGTTTCGTAAATGTTTTCCAGGGTTTTCCTGATAGCCAGGTTGTATTTTCCGTTCTGGTCCCATAGTATATCACGTCCGCAGAGGGCAGCCTGACTAAGATAGTATATCAGTTTTTTATCCTGTAGACTCAGTGAGTCAAAGCCGGGAACCTGGTACCGAAGAATACGCAGGTCGGCAAATTGTTCCAGAACAAAGTTAAATTCCTCAGGTTTGTTGTTTTGATCGTGATGGGCAGAATGACATGATGATAACATAATTATACTGAATAATCCGATAGTTAAGCAAATAGTTCTCATGACTTTGATGATTATTGTCTTTCGCAAAAATAGAATATATTGACTGGGATAAAAAGAGGCATGAAGAATAATTTCAGAAGCCTGCCAATACCATATTAGTCTTTATCTATATTTCTTGAGAGTATTCATCTTGCTGGCTGATTCAACATGTACCGGTCATTCCAGCAATTCTATTGGAGCTTTTCCAGTTCGTCCAGCAGATATTCAATCTCTGCAATTCCCCATGAAGGCGAGTATTCATTGCCCGAAAAGGTTTTCGATGCATTGTTATAAAAAACCGTGAGTCTGGATTTTATGCCTAGTAAACTATCTCTGTTGTTTATCGGCTCGGATAAAAAGTACATGGTTTGTGCAATAAGCATACGCGGATTTTCGGAAGTCGTATCGATAGCCTTACGAATTAAGTTGTGATTCTCAATGGAATTTTCAATGATTACCGATCGCAGACATTCATTTGCGATCAATATATAAAGAGCTTTAACTTCGATATTATGTTCAAAACTCTTTATACAGAGTGTTACAGTTAAATATGCTTTTTTCAGGTGTTCTGATTTGTCCTCACTGAGGGAGGAATCAAGTGCGAGTTTATAATGGATATACGACTGATAATAATATGGGACCCAAAGCTGGGGCTCCGATTCCGACAGTCGCTGATAATACACCAGAAGGTATCTAAGGGTTTGGATGTTTTGTGTTGTATCAGCTGTTTTATTACTGATTTTAAGAGAGGGCCCATACCATTCCTGCGCGGAACAAATGGCAGAAAAGATAATAAGAAGGAACAGATGAACCGGTTGCAACGATTTATATCGGAGAAGACTCATGGTTTAAAAACCATTTTTGTAGTAAACAAAGCGTCGTTTGTAATAACGTAAATCAGGTAGACACCAGGGCTCGCATTGTATAACGACGGGATGATCTCGACAACAAAATTTCCTGGTGTCAACGAGTTACCTTCCGATGAAAAAATAGTATAAGAGTTCCCATTCACTCCCGTCATTTGTACATCGAGCCGTGTGGGTTTTTCAAGGATCAGGTATAGGTTGGTTTGCTCAGTTACAAATGTCGGATATAAAGAGATGTTATCCACAGGAGCAATGGGTTCCTCAATAACTCCTGAGGGAGGATTTTGTGTAAATGCCGCGGTAATTTCATCGTTATTAATCAGTTGAACACTATTTATCGCATCTGTTTCAGGCGATAGAAACGAGTTGGAATTTGCCATCCATTTTTCGAAAAAATAACTATTTACCGGATCGGGTAGTGCATTCAGGTTAACATTAGCTCCGCCAAAATACGTTGCATTCCATGGAAAATCATTTATTAACAGTGAATTGACATTTATATCTCCGCCATCTTCAGGATATGCATTAAATGTGATGTCATAGGGACCTGTCAAATCATAACAGCTATCGAGTTTTGTATTAGCCCTTGCTCCGCACCGTCGCTCAATAAAATACCTTAACCGGTCGACATTTTTTTGCCATTCCTCATAGCTGCCTCCCGGCCATCGCTCAGTATGCCGGTGCATTTCAGGTTCGAGAATTGCTCTTACACTGTCGAGCTGGTGTAACATATTTTCACAACTGAAAGCAGTATTCATCATATCGTTATACCGCATGATGTAATAATTATTGAAACTACTATTCTGGCGTAATTTATTTAATATTTTGATGTGTTTTTCAGGATCGGAATATCCCTGTAACCCGTCTACATTGCATAATGCTGCACTCGCCGATGTATCTGGTATTCCGGTGTAGTTTATGTAAAATGCAAAAGAAGCATCATTATCCCACAGTATATATCCCCATCGTTTATGTTCACCATCGGGATCCAATCCTCTCCACCACCCGGTGTTATATAGAAGCCAGTCGGAGGACACTGAGAACGAGTGCCCTATTACATAATCGGCAAGACTTTCGGCATCCAGTTCCGAAACAGCTTTATCATAGTTCTCCTGAATGCTCATATTGTTAGTAACAATGAATTTTCGTAGTTCATTCCAGTCGGAAAGAGCTTTGTCACCTCCATACTCAGCCCATGTATAACCCCAGGTTAAGATGAATTGAAGATCAAATTCATCCTGATCATAATAGTACTTGGTATAGTCATGTTCATCCGGATTTTCACGAATATCATACACTCCCCAGTATCGGCCATTTAAATAAATGATACATTTTGTTGCTTTACGCACATCGAGTTTCATACCACCGGTCTTACACAGGTATTGAAAGTATGCATCGCGCATATGAGCGCTTCCCAGGTTCCAATAATTTTGAATACCATCGGTAGTAGCGGGATAGTTATCATCGCCGGCAGCTCTCAGGATCAGTCTTTGAAAATGGGTTCGATCGGAAATTTCGAAAAATTTTTCTATCAACTCACCTGCATATCCCATCTGGTCCTTGGCAATAAAATCGATGCTTCGCTGGTCGTTTGCCCAGGAATCCTGACCGTGACTATTAAATTCGCCAAAAGAGGAGGTTTTCAATTGTTTTTCTTTGTCGAAATATTCAAAGCTTCCCCATGGACGGCATTCTTTGTTACCCTCGGCAAGACTGTCGAGCAGAGTACCCGCAATTGAAATAACAGGAATTGTATGAACTTCGTTAATAAAATATGTGGCAAATTGCGTAAAGCTGGATAAAAGTTTCTCGTCCTCAGAAACAGCAAGTGCTTTTAAAACAATTGTAGAACCAACGGGAATCGGGCTACCGTTATATAAAGTCGATGTTGTATCCGGCTCCGAACCGTCAACCGTGTAATATATTCTATCAGTAACATCCAGACTAAGGATATCAATGAGTACTGAGTCGTTATAGAAGCCTGCCGGCTCACTGAATTCAGGTTCCCGGCAATAGCCCTGAAAATGAATTGCATTGTTGTTCGTGGTTCCGGGAGTCGGGAGGGGAAATATAGCCCATTCTTCCGAGTTATCAATTAACCGGCCATGGGAATGATGCGATTGGGTTTTACAGATCTTTAAAGTCTCAACTAATTGCCCGTTGGCATCTGAGAAGAGTATAGATTCGGACTCATCACCGGTTTGAGTGAGTTTGAAGCTCGCATGAACAGTATCATTTATAACCGTGTCCCTTCCGCTTGCCCAAATAAGTTTAAATCCACCTGACGGTATTACGGATGTACTATGGATCTTGAATTTTTTCGGTTTTTCCGGATTATCACTCAGGTAATATCCGCTTATATCAACAGGATTTTTGCTGTTGTTATATAACTCAATCCAGTCTTCGGTTTTATCATAATTATCGACAAAAAAACTGTATGAGCTGTCAATTTCACGTCTCCAGTAAATATAAATATAAACATCCTTGGTATCGGGTTCCGTTACAGCACTGTTTATAAAATCCAGCTGTTTATCTGGTTTAAAAAAAACTGATCCCCAATCGGTTTTATAATAGTAATAAATTGTATCCAGTATGTACTTATATCTTTTTATATTCGAACATGAATATTCATTGATCACAACCTGAGCGGAAATGCAATTTGAAATACTTACTATTAACAGCAGCTGAAAGAATGAAATATAACCTGTTTTCTTCATATTTACCGAACGATCTGATTTTTGCGTAATGATACGGATAATGAGTAAGTTTTCTAAATAACTAATTGCTGAATCAATTCTGTAATAAAGAAAATTGCATGATTGTACGGATATGTTTGACAGAGTGTTTCAGTATCATATATATGATACATTTAAGTCTGCAATCAATCAGGATGAATAACGCGTTATTATTTCGTATTTTCAATGAATTCAGAAGCCGTAGTTTATCAGGTAATTAGAAATTAGTTTTCTCCTTCGCAATTTGTGATGATGAGTTTCCTTTCTCCTGCATTATCTTCAAGTTTCAGCTTTTTAATGGTCTCAATAAGAGGTTCTTCAGGAAGAATAATTGTTTCATTTCGCCAGAATTTCAGATCGGTATTTGCAATCTGCTCATACAACACATCATTTGGCTTTGATGCATCGCGGTATTTAATTTTTTCTACATCATCTGAGGTTTGCCCGGTTATTACAAATTCCGATGCAGTAATGAAGATGCATGAAAAACCCGTTTCATTTTTGTCTCTTTTTTTATGCAGCTTTAAAGAAATTTCACTACGCGCGTGACTCAGGTTCCATGTTCCATCATAAAAACGGTATTCAATTTCATAATTGCCATATTTCGGATGAAGTCGGAAACCTTGGGGGACCTTTTTCACAAGTATTTCATATGCATATTTCATACTTTCCGGACTAATAGCAAATTCAGCCCTGACCAGTGCCAGTGATTTGGTGTCGAGATACAGGTGACCGTTGAATCCAGGCACATTAAGGTCATCCTTATAGGTAAAGGCTATAATATGGGTTTGACGATTGTTATAAGTTGTTTGCCTTTCAATGTTGAAATTGTAATGAATAAAAAAATCAGGATCCAGAAAATTTACTCCATATTTCATTATATCGAGTTGCATATTATTGTAAAGACCACCTTCGACAACCAGGTTTACAAACTGCGATTCTTCAATATTAGTTCCCCGCCGGCCCTTTTTTAAACGAACAAGATCGTTTTCCTCCGAGAGATACGATGTTTTATAAATATCGATGAGTGCTTCAGAAAGTCCTATATATTTGTCGTTTTGCCGGGAAACCTCACGAAAAAATGCTGTCAGCATTACAGGTTTTCCGGAGTAATTCTCACCTTTCTTTTCCAGGGCAGCTATGATCAATTGTTCGGGGTCCTGGGGTCTGACAATCACTTCATCAATCTGGAAGCGGTATGGATGTAATTTAATATCAATTATACTTGTCAGGTATTCGAGCGATGATATGCAAACAGGAGTATACCCAATGCAGGAGAACATAATTGAATCGGGGAGATGGTGGACAGACAAAACGAGCTCAAATTCGCCTTCACTGTTTGTGATGGTTCCTGTGCTCTCATTGGGAACAAACACATTTGCAAAAGGAATGGGTTTAAAATTACGACTATTTCGAACAATACCTGCCAGTTTAATCAGTTCATTCTCTTCCTGCGATTGGCTCTGTGGAGAGAGTATCAATTGGTTTCCCTGAACAATATAACGCAGTTCATGATCTGTGAATAGTGTATCGAGGAGTTCAGTTAAACGTATGCTGTCGGAATAAATTGCAATTCGTCTGTTTTCGATAATTGCTGAGCTATATGCCAGCTTAAAAGGTGAAACCTGTTCTATATGATACAGATACTGTTCTACGGATAATTCCTGTGGCGGTAGCGGGATATAAATGGTATTAAGCTCTTGCCCTTTACATATAAAAGAGCAGGTTACAAAAAACAGGGTTATAATATATAGATATCGGATAATCACTGTTTCTTTACGATCAGTAAATTATCTTTTACGACTAGCCTGATGTTTTCGGTAAGAGTAGAATTAATAGTGAATAAAACACGATCCAGCGATTCGGTACTGCAGTTAAGTGTAACAGATTCAATAAACTGTAAATCTTTATCAGTGATCAATTCAAGATGATAAAAATCTGCCAAAATCTGGCAAACGTCCTGTAGAGGTTGATTCCGAAATACAAACTTCTGAGTATGCCACGCAATACTGTTTATGTCAAAGTATTTCTTCACAATCAGCTCGTTATCAGCAGACATATAAATACCCGTGTTATCAGGCAAGAGTTCAACCCGGTTGTCAACATTCTCACTCACATAGAGCGCTACTTTTCCTGTAAGCACTCCAACAGTGACCTGAGTGGTATCAACTTTGACAGCAAAACTGGTACCTAGTACTTCGATGATAGAATTCAGGCAATGGATTTTAAATGGCAAATTCTCGTTCCGGTTAACATCAAAAAAGGCTTCACCTTCTAGTATGATGTCACGGTTTAATTTTCCAAAGTCGCTGTTGTGAATGATTTTTGATGATTTGTTTAAATGAACGATACTTCCATCGGGGAGTTCTACTTTTTGAATGTCATTCGTAGTTGCTATCTGAGAATATATCATCGTGTCCGATGACTTATAATGTATCACTCGCAGTAGCAAATAGGTGAGACCAAGTGCCAGGAAAAGAATTGCTGCAATTCGAAGTAGATAGCCTTGTACCGGAAGTCTTTTAATTGAAGGTTCTATTTTCATCCGTGATCTGACTTTATTCCAGTCGGATTGTGCATCAATTGTTTCGAAATCCTTTAAATTGGCCGATTTTTCCCATACCTTGAGATAGGCATCAAATTCCTGTCGGCTCTTTTCATCATCCTGTATTATTTTATTAATCATCTCCTGCTCTTTACCTGAATTAGTCATTAAATATTTTGTAATTATATCAGTATGTAACGATTTTTTTTTCATGATCCTTTATAGTATGACAATTGATGAGTTAAACAAACGTATTGCTGCGAAAATTATGATACAGATTGCCATATAGGGTTCAATTTTCACTCGTAATATTCTGAGAGCCTTACTAATCTGGGTTTCGACAGTGCGTTTTGAAAGTTTTAATCGTTCTGCAATCTCACCGTTCGACAAACCTTCAAACCTGTTCATTTTGAAAATAGACCTGCATTTTGGTGGAAGCTGATTGATGGCATTATATAAAGCCTGTTCCAGTTCTGTTTTATTGACTTCCTGTTCCAGAACATTCTCCTGCACATCGGCAGTATTCATCACATAGTCGGCGTGCCGTGTTCGTATTTTCCGGGCATTAATATAGTTAATACAACGGTTATGGGTTGACCGGAACAGGTAGGATTTTAAGGAAGAGTTAATATCGAGATTTTCACGTTTTTCATACAGATGAACGAACAGGTCCTGAACAATCTCTTTAGCAGTTTCAATGTCGTTGACATATTTGTTTGCAAAAACTGTTAATACTTTATAGTATTCACTAAAGAGCAATTCATATGCATGTTCTTCTCCCTTTCGTAAACTATTGATAATAAATTTGCTGTCAGCGTTCAATGCATGCATGTTTTGAAATCCCATGTCAAAAATAGCAATTGCTTTGCTATTAATGACAGATTTTACAATTAATGCACGTATTTCAGCATGCAGATAAGGATCAGGATTATTGCCCTGAGATACTATGAATTATAAATGAATATTTATTCAGACTTATTAAGTTTAATAACCATTCTCTTTTTTGCTTTATTACTATATTGCAGCAATTGGTTTGTTGCGATTTTATTTAATATTTATTCACTCCTTTTCCTGTCAGAGTATTGGATTTTAAATTTGAACAACTATTTTTGCGGTAGCTCAGTTGAAATTAACCATAAATACATAACAATGACTAAAACAAGAAAAATTTATTTGCGAGAGGATGAAATGCCCCGTCAATGGTACAATCTTGCAGCCGATCTGCCTAATGATCCCTTTATGGGGCCGGACGGACCTGTGCCTGCTGAAGCATGGGCACCCGTTTTCCCGATGAATCTTGTAGAACAGGAATACAGCAGACAACGCTGGATAGATATTCCCGAAGGTATTCTTGAAATACTCACACGCTGGAGACCTTCACCTTTGCATCGTGCTTACGATCTGGAGGAAGCAATTGGTACTCCTGCACGTATTTATTATAAGAACGAAAGTTTATCGCCTGCCGGAAGTCATAAACCCAATACTGCAGTGGCACAGGCTTGGTATAATAAAGAGTTCGGGATCAAACGGCTGACTACTGAAACAGGTGCAGGCCAATGGGGTAGTGCCCTGGCATTTGCCTGCTCGATTCTGGGATTGGAGTGCAAGGTATTTATGGTCAGGGTAAGTTTCGACCAGAAACCCTATCGGAAGCTGATGATGCAGGCCTGGGGTGGTAAATGTGTTGCCAGTCCCAGTACCGAAACCAATGCAGGTCGCGCTATTCTGGAGAAAACTCCCGACACACCGGGTAGTTTGGGTATTGCAATCAGTGAGGCAATTGAGGCCGCAGTGACTGATAAATCAGGCCAAACCCGATATTCATTGGGAAGTGTGCTGAACCATGTAATGATGCACCAGACAATTATTGGCCTGGAAGTTAAAAAACAACTAAAAAAAGCGGGTGAAAAAAAGGTTGATGTAGTTATTGGCTGCGCGGGAGGTGGAAGTAATTTTGCCGGATTATCATTCCCGTTTCTTTATGACAAAATGCATGGAGCTAAAATTGATATTATTCCTGTGGAACCTTCTTCTTGTCCCACACTTACAAAAGGTCCATATGTATATGATCATGGCGATACGGCTAAAATGACACCGCTGGTTGCCATGTATTCCCTGGGTCATAGCTTTATACCTCCGCCCATTCATGCAGGCGGATTAAGGTATCACGGAATGGCACCACTGGTCAGCAAGGCTGCTAAAGAAGGTCTGATAAGGCCTTTAGCAATTCACCAGATGGAGTGTTATGAGGCTGGCGTTCTCTTTGCCAGAACCGAGGGAATTATTCCCGCTCCCGAGACAACCCACGCCATTGCCGCAACAATTCGTGAAGCCAAAAAGGCTAAGGAAGAAGGCAAAGAAAAAGTAATTGTATTTAATTTCTCAGGTCATGGATTGATGGATCTTACCGGATACGACAAGTATTTTGCAGGTCAGTTGACCGATTATGATCTGCCCGATGAGGTGATTAAGAAGAATCTTGAAGAGATTGCGGGATATCCCAAACCATAAGAATATTAATGAGGCTGTCTCAATTATACTTTTGAGACAGCCTCATACATCTTTATAATCCTCAGGTAAATCAATTATCCATTAGTAGTATGCCATACTAACTTTGGCCATTGACTTCAGCTGTGTAGAAAAACAAACTGCTTGAGGGCTTTGTGATTTCTTCTAGATTAATTTTTATGGTTTCCTCTCCAAATACAGAATAATAATTCTCATAAATAGGTTTACCCAACAGATCGAAGATTCTGAAAGTCAGTTTACCCTGTACAACCTAATTTGGTTGAATATAAATGAAATCTTTCGTAGGAATCGGGAAGATGTTTATATTCATCGAAATACTTGCTTCTGGTAAACTTATTTGATCTGAATTGGGGTTCTCAATGGTCAAGGTGTCCATTATATCAATGTAATAGACAGGACTTTCTAAATAGGGATCCTCTTTGCTGCGGAAAATAAAAGCTAACTTCTCAATGTTTTCGGAATGTCCTGTAGCATAAAAATGATGTATTGTAGGATACTCATAAAAGCGATAAATTGAGTCGCTAACCTGTATAAGACGGGTTTTATATGTATTCTCCCCCCAGTCGGCAAGAATAAATTTCCAATCATCATCCGATATACTTGAAGTAGTTATCAGCCCGGTATATGCATAAAGTGTATCAGTATACCCGGTAAAGCTATCACAGGCTTCCGAGTTGAATGTAATCACCACAGATCCTGTAGCATAAGGTGTTAATGGTTGTGTAGATATCAATTCGGGTGGTTCACTAGCAAATACATCGATAAACAAATCTATAGTTTGTTGATTAACCACTCCATTTGATGTACCTCTTGCAATAAAAGCTATCCTATATACAGGTTCTGTTGTTGTATTGACATCGTAAAAGGATACAGGGTCTTCGATCGTAAAGGAATAGATAGAATCATTTTCTTTAGTCATCTCAAGCGAAATATCCGACCATCCATCGTTTACTATATGCTGCCAACTTGAAGTATTGTTAGATGAAACTGAAGTAATAAGACTTGTATAAGCTGTTACAATTGAATCTGTATCAATAATCTGTCCAGGAAGCAGAATATCTTCCGAAAGCACATTCACATAAATAGTAATTGGTACATCCATAGTAGGATATAACGGATCAGAAGTATAAGTATAGATTCTGTCTTGCCTAAGGCAAAAGGAAGACAAGAAAGCTCCTAGGAGCAAGAGCGAATTTGATTTCGAATTCGTTTCATAATAATATAGATTGAATTGATGCAGAAGCCATAAAGAAAGAGTAACTGGTATTTTTAAAGATACCCCAAAATGTAACGATATATAAAAAAAGGAGCTGAATTTTCAGCTCCTTTTTTTATATCAGTCATGCACGTAAATTGGTATAAAACTTAATTGCGTAATATTTTCTAAGTCGGAGTAATCATATTGAAACAAACCATCGGTACCAATCAGCAATAAAACATCACCTAACGGGATTACATCAAATGCGTTGATCTCGGGATATTCGGCCAGCTTGTTGTCGGCAATTGTCATTGGATCGGAAGCATCGTATATTTTAAGACCTGCATTGCCATCGCAGACAAACAATATCGAGTCGTCGATGCCCAGACCATAAGGTTCAGTCATCGGGTATTCTTTCAGCAATTGTGGGGACTGAATATTTGAAATATCAATCACATCAAGCTGGCTTTCATTGTCGCCACATAAATTTCCTGCTCTGAGAGTAACATAAACGTAATCGCCTTCCACAACAACAGGATCGCAACTGCTGGCATGATTGAATTCTGAAATATATTCGGGATCAGAAGGATCCGATAAGCTATAAATTAGCATGCCTGTTTGTGTACCTATAAAAAGTTTCTGGTCGTATGGGAAAATCGTTTCGATATTCCATCCGATATATGATTCACTTTCCATAACAGGATTATCGGCATCGGAAATATTGAACAGACGCAACTGGCTAATATCGACCGTATACAGATAGTTATCATATAAAGTAAAACGTGCCATGGAACCACCTGTGCCAAATTCACTTCCACTTCCACCTGCCGATGCAGAATAATCTACATTTGCATATGTCATATCTTCTGCCCAGCCTCGATAATATCTATAATAATAGGGTTGGGGATCCACTTCCACAGTTCTCTCAACTTTTCTCCAACCTGTTATTACTCCCTGTTCTTCATCGATTTGTTCGACAACACCCTCATCGTATTCCGGAATCATATAAGGAAATGCATTTTCAATCCGTGCTACTTCTCTGATATTATCCAGATCACTGATATCTATGGCAACAAGATCCACATAACTATCGGCATAAAGAATGTTTTCCTTAATAGACAGATCCACATTTCCGGGAATTTCAATAAACTTAAGAATTTGCGGATTGGATGGATCTCCGTTGTCTACTACATGAATGCCCAACATGTATTCATTAACAAAAATATGTTGATCTTTAAAATACAACTTGCCTGGTTGTATTATGTCCTGCGCCGATTTGGTATTAACAGGGGTGCGGAGTTCGTCATAACTCATGTAGATTGGTTCATTTATAATGTATGTGTCCTTAATTGTATCCTTGCACGAGAAGGCGAGAATTAATATAGAAAGGATAATGGATGTTTGAAAAATTGTTTTCATATACGATTGTTTTTATTTGTTATATGATGCATTAATGCCAACAGAAGTTGCGTGCTGGCAATGAAATAATTAATATTGATATTTATGGAGGCATCTTGAAGCGGGATCGGAAATGCCGAATACTTATAATGTATTTATTGATGATTGCCGCAACCACAGGGCTGTTTTTTTCATCTCATAGTTTGAATGTTTTGAACTACACACTTAAATTTATAAATCGTATGATCAGGAATTTTACATTAGGTTTCATGCTGCTTGTCTTCACACCTGCTAATTGTCAACAGATTCGTGAGATCATTTTTTTACAGAATGGAAGTATTATTAAAGGGAGTATCATTGAAGAAGATGAAAATTTTATAAAAGTTGAGACTTGTTGTGGCAGTCTGTTTGTTTTCAAACGTTCGGAAATATCAAATATTGAACCGGCAAGGATATCCGATAGGGCTCCAATTATCAGGGATAAGGGATTTTTAAGTTATTATTCTACTGGAATCCTGCTGGGTTCTTCAGTCAATGCAAAGCAGGCACCTTTAAGTATTTTAACAGAATTCGATTACAGGTTCATCCCCTATTTTGCAGCAGGCATTTCAGCGGGTTATGAAGCATTAAATGAATCGACCATTCCCCTGGCCGTGAATTTAAAAGCCTTATATCCTCTAGCGACACAGACCCTCTTCTTTGGAATATCAGGCGGGTATAATTTTTCGGTCGAGAATCCTGATAATTATATTTATGAAGAACATAATGGTGGCGGATTATTCACTATTGAAGCAGGAATACAAATTCATTTATCCAATAACAATGGGTTTTTTATTGCAGCAGGATACCGTTATAACGAGTTACATTATAAGGTAATGGATTGGTGGATTGATTCGGTTCACAGGACAATCTATTTCAATCGGTTCTCGTTTCGTCTTGGTTTTGTAATTTTCTGAAATCTGATAAATATTGAATAACAGACAATGAATAACCAGATGGTTTAGCATGAATAATAATTATAAGTTGAAAGCTCTGATTACTGAAACTTGTATACCGTTAATCGAAATGTGGTTGTGTTGACGATAGTAAGTACCGTTCATTCAATCATTGAGCATTTAAATGTATGTCACAACGAAAATCCCACCACAACAAAAAGCTGTTTTTTATCAGGATTGAGGATTACAGAACCGTTTACAGGAACTGAAAATTTTTCTGTTATCTCAATCGTCTTTCCGGCACCTATTGCAACATGGCAGATATTAAATTCATTATCGGCCGTATGCCATCCGTTACCACCTCCTATTCCTATATTGAAGTTGCGGAATGAATACCCGGCCTGAAAGTAGAGATCTGCTCCGGAAGTTAATGCTCCACCGGATTCGTTAATTATGTAATTAGCGCTTAATGCCAAACCTTTGAAAGAATAACCGCAATTGATTTCTAGAACATGAAATCCCGTTTCGTTATCGAAATCGAAAAAATCAGATCCTATCAAAGTACCGGTCGTATCCAGGTGAGTCGGATAGTAATAATCTGTGATACCAATACTTAATCCGAAAGGGAAAGTGTATGAAATAAATGGATCAGTTTCAGTATAACCAACGGCGTCGAAAGATCCCCATACACCTACTGTTAACCCTCCGGTAACAAATTTGACCGAGGGTTGAAATGCAGGACCGTTACCGAATTTTGAACCTCTCCAGATGTAATTGCTATAAAAATCTGCCCCGACTGTAAAATTTGAAGCTTTTTCTTCTTTTTGGGCCATTAAAATTAATGGTGTTAAGTTGAGAAAAATCAATAACCATGGAAATAGTTCTCTGAAATTTTTCATAGCTAAAATTTTACGTTATGAATTGATTGATATAACAAAAATAAAAAAAATAAATTGACCCATCAATAAATGGATATTATTTTTGAAAATAATAAAAAATAAATCATATGACCCTATTAAAAAATATTATTAACTGAAAATAATATATAAAATTTATAATAATACCCCAATTTTTATTAAAACACAAAATATTCATCTTTATAAACAAATCTTGGTATCCGGTTAACATCTTTTTTAGTCGGAAACATCCAATCGGACATTCTTTTAGCTCCAACGTGCGAAGTAAATGTTCTTGTTTTATAAAAATTGGTAGTAACATTGGCTTCTTGCAGGTCCGATATATGCTGGATTTTCAACGAAACAAGGATACACGGATGTTTTATCGGATGTTGCTATGTTGTGCAGAATTGTTAATGTGGCAACTTAGTTTGGATAGCATGTAAAAGTTTAAACAGACAGGTAATGATAATATGTACACCAGAAATGAAACTTTTTTAGTAACTTATGTTACGATTTTAGGTGCAGATTAAAATATGATTACTTCCCTTCAGGACTATATTAATTCTCTTCGGAAGATATCGGCAAAGGAAACCGTTGAATTCATTCTGTTGCATTTAAAGGGAAACATTGAAGTTGTTGCTTCCAGTAAACCATTGAATAATATTTTTTATAAACCTGGAAAAGGAAAAGAGGTGCTGGATCTGATGACTAAGGATTGTACACAGCTTGCACGGAATTTTTCAAAGGAGGGCAGGGGGATTGCTTTTTTTGGGCCTGACTCTATTAAGGGATTAGCATTCGAGATTGATTATGTTATACTATATTCTCATCTCGAAAACTATACTTCCTTACTTTTCTTGAGAAAATCATCACAAAAAGTTTGCACTGAAAAATCACTTTGTGAGCTTCTCAACCTTTCAAAGATTATTTTATTACGTTACGATACCGTTGAAAAGAAGATCAACTTTATAAGTTCTTCATTAAAACAGATACTTGGCTATAGCGAAGAACAGATCCTGAATAAATCATTCGATGAATGTATTGAACTTGTTCACCCGGATGATCGAAAGCAAATACAAGAATTGGTCACTACCATCGGAACAATGAAGTTGAAAAGTACTCCTCATGTTCTTGAGTTCAGTGTTAAAAATAATCAGGGTATATATCAAATCATTCAATTCAGTGCAATACTTGATAATGTAACCGGGAAGCACCAGAGCATTTTATTCTCAGCTCAGGATATTACAGGTAGCAGGAAAACTGAAAAGTCGCTTATCGAAATCGGCAGGAAGCTTGAAAAAGCAGAGAATGAATTAATTACCTCAAATACTAAACTTGACAAACTGAATGAAAGACTTGAGAAACATGACAGGGAGATGGAAAAAACATATGACCGCCTGTCAGAAAGTGAGAAAATGTTGAGGCAATTGGCAGAAAGTACAAACGATATTATCTGGCTCAGGAACGATAAAGAAATTCTTTATATTAACAATCAGTTTGAACGGATCTGGGGCCGAAGTATGAAAGAATTTATCGATAATCCCTGTAAAATAACCGATTGGATACATCCCGATGATTTATCAAATGTTGAACCATGGGTTAATCTGGAAAGTCTTGCAAAAGGAACTCCGTTTGTCGAACAGTATCGTATTTTACGACCCGATGGAAAAATCCGTTGGATTTGGTCAAGAATATTCCCGGTACTTGATAAAGAAGGTAAGACGTATCGTCTGGTTGGCATAGCATCGGATATCACCGAACAAAAGGAATTCGAAGAAGCATTACGGATCGCTAAAGAGAAAGCCCAGGAAAGCGATCTTTTAAAATCGACATTTCTGGCCAACATCTCTCACGAGATTCGCACTCCTATGAACGGAATTGTTGGATTTGCCGAACTAATCAGCCGGGAGGATATCGATCCTCAGACCAGAAAGAATTATGTGTCCATTATGAAAAAGAGCAGCGATCAGTTAATTTGTATCATTGACGATATTATCGATTTCGCGAAACTTGAGGCAAATCAGATACGAATTGTTCAGGAAACGCTCGATATAAATAAACTTCTCGAAGAGCTCTATATTTTCTACGACAACCAATTGAAGAAGAAACAGATCGATGCTATTACACTTCTGTATGAAAAAACCCTGGAAGACAAGAAGGCCAAGGTTATTTCAGATGAAAACCGTCTCAGGCAAGTGCTATCCTATTTGCTTGATAATGCAATTAAATTTACCTCAGAAGGATTTATTAAATTCGGATACAAACTTGTCGGCGGGAAGATTGAATTTTATATTCAGGATTCAGGAATAGGAATCCCTCCCGATAAGCATGATCATATTTTTGAACGATTCCGGCAAGTTGATGAAGGTCACACTCGCAGATATGGTGGAACCGGCTTGGGTTTACCGATCTCAAAAGGTCTTGTAAACTTGCTGGGAGGACAGATCTGGCTGGAAAGTGAACCAGATAAAGGATCGACTTTCTTTTTTACGATACCCTACAGGATTGAAACAGGTATTGAAAAAGAAGGTAAACAAGTGTTGAGTGGAGAACAAAAATATAGCTGGAAGAATAAGATCATACTGGTTGCTGAAGATGATGAACTGAATTTTGAGTATATCAAAGTTCTTCTCGAACCTACTGATGCTAAACTTATTCGTGCAAAAGATGGAAGCCAGGTCGTTAAGATTTGTTCAAATCTGAATTTTGACCTGATTCTTATGGATATAAGATTACCGGTCCTGAATGGAATTCAAGCAACAAAACAATTGAGAGAAATGGGTATTCACACTCCAATTATCGCACAAACGGCTTTTGCTATGGACGATGATGAACAACGCTGTTTGTCAGCAGGCTGTAATTGCTATATTGCAAAACCTATAAGCAAGGATAAGTTATATAGCCTTATCGATCAGTTTATATAATTATGATATTGCATAATAATATTTACCATTATTTTCATATTTTTAGTATATCCTAAATCTTACGGGAAATATATCCTGGCTTTTAAACGATACTATATACTTCAGATAAATTGTGGAAATTACAGATACCAATAACGAACGAAAAACAATTCTGATCGTTGAAGATGAGGAATCAAATTACGAATTGCTTAAGGCAATGTTAAGAAAAAGAGAATTTCATGTACTATGGGCACAAACAGGCTTGGAAGCGGTATCACTTTGTAAGGATCACATAGTTCATCTGATACTTATGGATATAAAAATGCCTGAGTTAAACGGCTATGATGCACTGAAAATTCTCAGGAAACAGGGAATGAAAATTCCTATTATTGCCCAGACTGCCTATGCAAGACTCGAAGATGAAGCAAAGGCATTATCTGCCGGTTTTGATGGATATATTTCCAAACCCATCAATCGAAATAAACTAAATGAACTGATTGATAAGTTATTTAGCTGATCAGGAACGTAAAGTGTTAATCAAACTATACTGTATTGAATTTTTCACTACACTTAAAACACTCATAATCATTCAGCTCAATATCATTCAGATCACATTTAAATATCAACGCATGATTCTTTTTTCATATCATACACAATAAACGAGTCAGTGCTCAATTCGTTATCAATTCACAAAGAGGATGATGTCGTATTGTCTATTTTTCTCATACTTCTTTGTGAATGCCAAAGTTTGGGTTACACAATTGGTACTGGCCAAATAGTATTTTTGTAATTATAATTACATTGTAATGAATACTTGGATTCAACTTATCGGACTAATTTCAGCTGCATTGACCACTACTGCTTTTTTGCCTCAGGCAATTAAAACGTGGAGAACCAAATCAACTCATGATCTTTCACCATTGATGTTTACTCTCTTTTGCCTAGGTGTAATAGGTTGGTTGTTCTATGGTATATTCATCAGAGATTTGCCAATGATTCTGGCAAACTCGGTGACAATTGTTCTGGCCGGTACCATCATGTTTTTTATTTTCAGTACTGAAAAAACCGCAAGATTGGCTCATTTGGGTATATATGTTCAAAATCTTGAATTGATGAAGGAGTTTTATACAATTCATTTCGGAGCTATTGCAGGAAGGAAATATATTAATCCGGGCAAAGGATTTAGTTCTTATTTTCTTGCCTTTCCTTCGGGAATCAGCATTGAACTGATGAATGATGAAAGCAGGCAGAGGAAGTTGCCGGTTATTTCCTGGGGACATATTGCTATTTCAGTAGGAAGTAGTGCAGAAGTGAACAGACTTACGGGATGTCTGGAGAAACAGGGTATTGAGATCGTTTCAGTGCCCAGGATGACGGGTGATGGGTATTATGAGAGTTTGATTCGCGATCCTGAGGGCAATCTTATAGAACTTACCACATAGGAAGATTTTTTCCCGGGAATTAAAGTACAACTAGTCATGCAAAACACCGCAGTTTATTGAAAATGTGAGCTGATGGATATTTTTCATCTTCCTGAGGAGGTATTTTATCAGGTTTTAATTTCCGTTACCAGAAGAAATAATCTATGATAGCAGAATAAATTATTGCTAAACTTGGGGTATAATTTTATTTTTTCTCGGACATTGCAATTTTTACTGGTAAATTTGAAAACAGGCTGAGTAATGATATTGTCTGTTATATATTATGTAAACTAGTTAATGTGAATTACGAATAAAATCAGTATAGAAATAAGAGATATGAAAATTCCGTTTTATCAGGTGAATGCCTTCACAGGTAGTGGTTTTAAAGGCAATCCCGCTGGTGTGTGCTTATTGGATCGATGGTTGGATGATAACATTATGCAGCAAATAGCATGTGAAAATCAGCTATCTGAAACAGCCTTTATAGTGAAAGAAAACAATAATTATAAAATTCGATGGTTCACTCCAGCAGTTGAAGTCGATCTTTGTGGACACGCAACTCTTGCTTCTGCCTCTGTGATGATGGATAATGTTGATAAATCGCTAAGACAAATTCAGTTTGATTCAAAAAGTGGTTTACTTAAGGTTCGTAAAAACGGAAAAGAATATACCATGAATTTTCCTGTCGATGTATTATTCGAGGATTCACTCGGTAAAAATTATCTTGAAGCATTTAATAGCAAACCTATTGCTGTTTATAAAGGAAAAACTGATTTTCTCGTTGTTTTTGAGAATGAAAAACAAATAAAAGAATTGAAACCAGATCTCACTGTTCTAGTTAATTTAAGGGCCAGGGGTGTGATAGTAACTGCTCCCGGTGATGAGGTAGACTTTGTTTCACGTTTTTTTGCCCCTCAGGCAGGTATTCAGGAAGACCCGGTTACCGGATCGGCACATACCACACTGACTCCTTACTGGTCAAAACGATTGAATAAAAATCAGCTAAGTGCTTGGCAACTTTCCGAGCGGGGTGGAGTCATTTCATGTTTATTACTTGATGACCGTGTTGAAATTACAGGAGCAACAGAACTTTATATCGAAGGATATCTGCATATATAGTAATGTTTTCATTCCGTTGATTTCAATTTCTTCAGTAAATAATAAATTAACGTGAGTTCGAGATAAGCTCAGCTTTCTAATGCTTTATTATCAATGATTTCCAGATTGATTGATGGTTTTTTAGGGAGAAATGAATATGCGACTAAACCGGCAAGTAGGTTGGTAATAAAATTTTCGAAGCTTCGATGCCTGGTATGTTCGATCTGACAAATATTCTTTAATTCATCATTTACGACTTCAATTATGGCTCTCTTTTTCAATAAAATACGGTCGTGTATATGCATGAGGCTATTCTTCATATTTTTCCTTAATCTTGTGATCAGATGAATGCCATCTATAAATAATTGCTCAAATAAGGTTTGGCTTATATATCCTTTATCCCCAAATAGTTTTCCAAAAATCTTGTCATGAAAACTACGATGTTTCAACGGATCTCTGTCATCGACATGACCCTTGGTAAGCATAAAATCAAGTATTTCGCCCTTATCGTTTATGATCAGGTGTAATTTTAATCCAAAGAACCATCCTATGGTACTCTTGCCCTTTGTGGCTACTCCACGAAATACTTTATTGGAGTGTTCTCTTTTTATATGGCAAGCTCTAATGGGACTTGAGTCTATAAATGATACTCCTGTGCATTTGCCCAAACAGCAGGTTTTTAGGAATATAGCAAGAGGCATTGCTGCCTTTTGCTGTAACTCAACAAAACGAT
>Ga0299912_10000640_pt1 | contig 29043 bp, 30 predicted proteins | sample RVTome_2_FD_207667 | JGI IMG/M metagenome (GOLD analysis project Ga0299912, IMG submission 207667) | Soil microbial communities from uranium-contaminated site in the Upper Colorado River Basin, Wyoming, United States - RVT95D214 (version 2) ... | reverse complement strand
CCCAGCACGCCGCAACTATTGCAGAAGGCGCCTGAAAATGCGATGGTAACGTTTTCTGGCGACATGCGGACAAACTTGGCAACGGCTTCAGGGCTCCTGAACCTGTTGTAACGGGCAATTGCTTTGCGAACTGTCTCTTCTAGCTCTGGCGAGGAAAACATCAACGGGTACCTATGTAAGAGCGTGGGTTTTCAGTATATTGAGGTTTCGCCATGCTAGAGTTACAGCGGTATTCTGTTGCCGTCAAAGCCCAACTTCGAAATGCCCAACTCGTCTTTCATCTCGCTCAGCTGCGCGGCATTAAACACTGGACCGTCTCTGCAAACGCGGTACCTGCCTATAACGCAGCTTCCGCACAAGCCTATGCTGCAACGCATTAGCCGCTCTAAACTGGCTTCCAGCGCGATTCCCCGTTGTTCCGCAAGCTCGAAAACTTTGCGCACCATGAGTTCTGGCCCGCAAGTGTAAACCATGTCGAACTTTTCTTTGCTGAAAAGCTTTTCTAAGGGTTCAGTTGCCAAGCATTTAAGACCATAACTGCCGTCTTCCGTAGTTGCAATTGCGCTTTGCTCAGTGCACAGTACGCTAAGCTCGCTTAGGAACAGCAGTTCGTCTTTTGTTTTGGCGCCCATAACGAAAGACAAGCACTTAGCTTTTGCTGCTAGTTTCTTGGCTAAGAACAGCAGAGGCGCTGCGCCTGTTCCGCCGCCTACCATTAGGATTCTGCCGTGGTTCTCGGTGAAACTGTTTCCGAAGGGCCCACGCACGCCTACTGTGTCGCCACTATTCAGGCTATGCAGCGCATGTGTTGCTTCGCCGATTGCCTTGACCGCCACTGATGCTTCGCCGTCGCCAGCGTCTAATATGCTCAGCGGAATCTCGTCCACACGTGGTATCCAGAGCATCAGAAACTGACCGGGTTTGGCTTCTGTGCAGAGCTTGTCTTTCACGGTGAAAGTTTTTACCGTTGAGCTCTCGGTTTTCACGCTTACGATGCGCGTGGTTCTCATCGTGTTAGCTGCGGTGAGATAAGCCGACAATCTCCTTCACGCTCCTAAAGTCCTTCTTTTTCAGGTACGCAGCCACTCCACGATTTATGGCTTCGAACACGCCCGCGTTTTCAAAAGCTACAGCCGTGCCTATTTGCACCGCAGAGGCGCCTGCGAGGAAAAACTCCACTGCGTCACGCCAAGAGGTTATGCCGCCGCAACCCATTACCGGCGTTTTCACTTTTTCGTAAATGTCATAGACGCATCTAAGAGCTATAGGCTTTATAGCTGGACCTGACAGACCACCGCGCTTATTGCTCAGCACTGGAAGAGCAGTTTCAACGTCAATCGCCATGGCTCTGACGGTGTTTACAGCCGTTAAAGCGTCCGCGCCAGCCTTCACAGCAGCTTCAGCCACTTCCACGATGTCTGTGACATTTGGAGACAACTTGACAAAAACTGGCTTTTGCACCGCAGCCTTGACTTTTTTAACAACTTTCGCGAGAGTTTCGGAGTTCTGACCGATTTCTGAGCCTGTCTCTTTGACGTGGGGACATGAAACGTTAAGTTCTACGGCGTCTGCGCCAGCCTCTGCGGCTTTCTTGGCTGTTATCGCGTATTCTTCAACTGAGAAACCGTAGACGCTTACGATAAGTGGCACGGGTAAAACGGTTTTTGCGTGGCGAATTTCCTGAACGTACGCGTCTATGCCGGGGTTTGGAAGTCCCATGGCGTTTATCAGTCCGCATTTTGTCTGAACCACAGTTGGGTTTGCGTAGCCTATTCGAGGCGTCACACCAACAGATTTTGTGACTACGGCTCCTACGCCTCCTTCGACAATACTTTCCAGAGATTCAGCAGAGTAGCCCAGAATCCCAGAAGCCAAAACAGTGGGGTTTTTAAGTTTCAAACTTGCAAAGTTTATGTTCAGCCGATTACTATTCAAAGGCGTTTTCACCCTGAAACGTTGTCAGTAAGTCTATGCCTTTAACAGAAATAAAGCTTCGTTTGAAAAGGCAAACTTCTTTTCCAAACAACAACAAGACTAACGTCAACCGTAACTTCCACCAGCACGATGAATAACCAAAAGTTCAACCTATAGATAAGGGAGGGGGCTATCACCACAGCGCACTAGGCACCTAATCGTATCTTTTTATTCGTATCATTTTTCGGTAATTTTTCAAATCTTTGGAGACGCTTTTAAGGAGGTGAAGTTCATCCATTGTCTGTTTGAATTTTGACATTTCATCGTGGACTTTTCTGTGCATCATTTTCTCTTTACCCGTGCTTTTCAGTTTTTTTGCGGTTAAAGACGTTTGTTGGAGGGTGTTTGTCATTGTTTGTTGGCTATCCAAGCGGCCAATCCGTCATCGAGGAGAAAGGAGAAGGCTTCGAAAACGGAAAAATCCTATTGGCTCGTTTAGATTTGCCTTCAACCTCGATAGCCCTCCACGTCATGAGACTTAAGATACTATACACATATAAGCGTTATGCATTACAACTAAACAACGCATGCGCTTAACCTATAGCCAAAATGCCTTCCAAAATATTCTTCTCAGAAACATCCAACTGTTTAGACAACCACATTTTCAGAAGCGCCGTCAACTTGGGAAGCTCACCACTATACGTTACGATTTGATTACCCTTAAGCGCGTCAGCCTGAAAAGTTTTTTCCGCTTCCTTGTACATGAAAGACAACGTTTGAGCCTGCAAAGCCAAAGTCTGAAAATCCTCCCATTGCTTACACCTCAAAATCACAGGCGGACCATGCATCATAACAGGCTGCGCCACTTCACTCCTCGGCGCTGCCACAGTCTCACTTTTTTGTTCTCTAATCACAAGTGGAGCTTCGCGAGATGATGTAGACAAGTAATTCACCAAATTGTTTATCTCATTCTGCAAGCCGCTTACTCTTTGCTCTACTTTTTCCACTTTGCCGCTTAACTCGCCAGTGTCGCCCAACTGCCCCGCAACCGTGCCCAACTCGCTTATCAGTCTATCTAAGTCCTTCTCATGCTCTTTAAGGACGTTTACTATGAAGTCTAACGCTTCCAACGCTTCATCTTTTGACTGTGGCCTCTTTGACATTTCTCTATCCCTGTCAAGTCTACTCAGTATAGCTTAGTGTAAATAAACGTAGCGAATCCTCAAAACGTATCCATGTGACGCTATAATCATACTTATTGCGAATATGCACAACGTTTCTACACGTAGGCATACAATTGCTGATTCCAGTTTCAGCGGACATTGAAACACTTAAATTGAACAAATATCTGATACTGTGGTTATGCCGTCGCATAGACGTCGAATACACAGGTCTAGAAAAAGCAGAAAATCAAAACTAATAGTTGGCTTTTTGGTTGCTGTTGCCGCAATAGCAATAGTAGCCTACATTGTGATAAATTCAGGCAGTTCAAGCGGTCCAACTTCGAGCAAAAATAAGGTTTTACTTACAACCAGCATGGGCAACATAACCATTCAACTGCGAGACGACATGCCCATCACCACGGGAAACTTCAAGAACATAGTTCAACAAGGAAAATACGATGGCACAACCTTCCACAGAGTCATCGCCAACTTCATGATTCAAGGAGGACAAATAAACTCCTCAACGACCAGCATTCAAGACGAGTTCAGCAGCAATAACCATAACGTTAATGGAACAATAGCCATGGCAAAACAAGGTGATCCTACCACGGGAGCCAGTATACCCAACTCGGCAAGCAGCCAATTCTTCATAAACGTTGTAGATAACAGCAATCGCTACGCAAGCTTTGACTCTACCTACGTAGTTTTCGGCGACGTAATACAGGGAATGGACGTTGCTGACGCAATATCAAAAGTGGCCACAGACCAGAATGGCAGCCCACAGCAGTCTGTTACACTAATCAAAGCTGAACTCATAGACTAGCCCATACGTCAGCGTGCCTATCGAGGATTCCAAACACACTCGATGGCTTTTTGCGCACAGGCTAAAACGCAAGGTGTCCTCTTGCTTTCTGGTTTGCATGAGGAGCACGTGTACTTGATGTTTTTACGCTGCTGCTCCGTAACAGCTGCCACCGTCTTATCTTCCAAATCAACCAGCAAAGTCACCAGTTCCAAAGCAGACCGCGGACACTGTTCCACACATTTGTGGCAGCCATCGCATTTTTCAGCGTCAATAACAATGTAATATTCGCCTGATCCATCGCTGTAGCCATAATACGTGATAATAGCCCATCCGTCCTCATTTTTCTAACTTTTCTGCGATTTCTCGTACAGAGCCTTGCCCAGCAATGCCGCGCCGATGGCTCCAGCCACCATAGGATCTAACCCATTTTCCCGCCACTTTGGCATCGGAAGACACTTAACGCCCAAAATGTTTTCTATCCTCGAAACAATTCCAATATTTTTCGATTGACCACCAGTTATAACAAGCTCTTTTTCGAGACCCACTCGGTTAATAAGATTCCCCATTCTGACAGCCATTGCACGCGTATAGGCAGCTAAGACCTTTTCCTTAGACCACCCCTTCCGCAGCAGCCCCATGGCTTCGGTTTTCGCAAAGGCTACGCAGGTGCAACTCACTGGAGGCGGTTCCTCGTCGATTCTTAATGAGACCTCGCCTATTTGCTCGATGGGAATTTTCAACAGGTCAGAGAATACTTCCATACCTCTGCCTGTGCCAGCTGCGCACTTGTCGTTCATCAAAAACGAAGTTACTCTGCCTGTCTCATCGCAGCGGATTGCTTTGATGTCTTGACCGCCAACATCCAGCACGGTTCTAACGCTGGGTCCCCAAATGTAATTTGCACCTTTTGCGTGGCAAGCAATCTCAGTAATCGCCTTATTAGCCATCGGGACGTTCACTCTTCCGTAGCCTGTTCCAACTATGTACTTAAAATCGCCAAGTTTCAGTCCAGTTCCTTCCATCGCCCAATCCAACACTTTTATGGCGCTGTCTGGACTATTCGAGCCAGTTCGCATTACACCCAATGAGTAAACTTCGCCGTCAATCATTACCGCTGCTTTGGAGCCAACTGAGCCAACATCCACGCCTGCCGTGATCAGGTCCTTGTTTTTCCACTTCTTATCAGGCATGATTCTGTGGTATTCTTGCCATCTCCAGTACTCCACATCATCTTTTTTCTGGGGCTCTTTCATTTTTTTACACCTTTTTAGCGCGGCTGGCTGCAATAAGAGCAGCGCCTAATGCGCCAGCGAACTCGGGATGTTCAGGTATTAAAATGTCAATACCTAACTTCCTTTTCAGAGATGCGACGAAACCGACATCTTTGGCTACGCCGCCGACTAGGACAACATCAGGGTTTACTCCTAACCTGTACACCATCGAGGAGATTCTGTCAGCCATAGCATCAAATATGGCTCTTGCGATTTCAGGTTTTGGTTCTTGACGGTGAATCAAAGTCACAACGTCGGATTCTCCGAAGATGACGCAGGTTGCGTTTATCGAGCTTGCCCGTTCCGCCTTAAGAGAAAGGGGACCCATTTCTTCGAGCTTCACCTCTAAGGCTCTGGCCATTGCTTCGATGAATGTGCCAGCGCCAGCTGCGCATCTTTCGTTCACAATGAAGTCTATCATTATGCCTTTTTCATCACATTTGACAGCTCGTGCTTCTTCTGCGCCGATGTCAATTATTGTTTTAGCGTTGGGAAAAAGGTGGACTCCTGCCTTTGCGTCAGCGCCCATCATGCTTATCGTGCTGTTAGCGTAAGGCGACATATCCATACCGGAACCAGTTGCGGTAACGTGATTCACATCCTTAAGTGATAGTTGCGCCTTTTTTAAAGCTTCAGCAACAGCCTGCTCAGCTGCTTTCGCAGGGTCAAACCCGGAAAAAGCTTGGCCGCGGGATAGGACTGCGCCGTCTTTCAAGATTACTGCTTTCACGCTTTGAGTGCCCAAGTCTATTCCAGCGGTTATCACCAAATTCACCTCTATAGGTCGACTCTTGCAGTCAGCATTTCTAAGAAGGCTTCAACGCGTGTCTTCATTTGCCCTACGTCTTCCCGCGTGTAGTCAGTGTCCAAATAGTACACGGGAATGTTCAGGCGGTCTAAGACTCGTTTGACTCGAGTGTACTCCATGGCATAGAGCATGCAGCCGCGAACCACGTAGTAAATTACACCGTTAATCTTCCAATCTTTAACTTTAGTTAATAGCCAGTTGATTCTGTCTTCGTTTCCGTCTTTAGAGGTGAAGCATGGGCAGGTGGAAGACATCAGGTATCTTTCAGATATGGCGTTAAGCATGTCATCCATTGTCCATTCATCTACTCCCACAGGGTCATAAAGCAGTCTTTCGCTTGAGCAGAGTTCATCAGCAATAAGGACGCCTTGAGGTGTGGCTTCTTCAATCAGCGTTGGTACCTTCCAGTTGTCTGGCCATATCATCGGTGTGCCTGTAATCATTACTCGTGGAGTGTCTGGTGGGCAAGCCCAAATTTTCTGGCGGGCTCTATTTTCAAGTTCGTCGCATAATGCATCGGTCTTTTCAGTCCATCGCGTTATGTCATCCCACATGAATGTTTGATTAACCAGCATGGCGTCTCTGCCCATGATGACTGGAGCGCCTTTTCTTATGTCCTGCAGTCTGCGGAAGGCTTTTGTTGCTTTTTGGGTAAGTTCTATGGCGGATTTCAATTTCTTTCCAGTTATTTTATTGCCAGTCAACGCTTCAATTTGCCCCTTTACAGTAAGGAGTTCTTCACGCCAGAACCGCGTTGCTTGGGCGGAATCTTTTACCCGTGGAATAGGCATGGTCCAAACTGGTTTGTAATCGCTTAGGATTTCGCCGAGTTTTGTCATGCCATCGCATGTTAGAACGCTTATTAAAGCATCGCTTAATTCGAGGTATGGAGATAAGCCTATCATTTTTGCGCCTATCGTCGATCGTATGACGGGGCAAACTTCAACTGGCACGATTCTGTCTCCGAGTTTTGCGGCGTCATACCAGCCAGAGTTTACGCGAACTGGAATGGCGTCTGCAGCTAAGATTAGCTCGGTAGGTGCAAACGTGCAGAGGTAGCCAACGACTTTTTTGCCACTCTCTTTTGCGGTGCGAATCTCTTTTTCACGCTGACCAAAAAAGTTTGCAATTTCATCAAAATATTGCATTGCCTCAGGTCGGTTCTTCGAGGTTTTCTTCATTCTTTCAATGTTTTCAGCAATCACTTTCTGAGAAGTGATTTTGATCGAATTTCGCAGTTCTTCAATTTCTTTCGGAGAGATTTCAGGCATGTACTTTTTTTCTTCATTTTGGTTTTTCATTCAGATTCCTCACTCACTTTCTGATGGTTCTAGCCAGTTTCGCGACTTGAACACGGTTTTTCCAGCTACTTTCACCTTTAAGGTATCCTCATATGGGCACATCTCAACGCATCGGAAGCACAGCATGCACCCTGAGGTGGTAACGTCTCCGCCTTTTTCCTCGTATACTTCAGTCACCTGCGTGGGGCAAACTCTCCTACGATTTCCAGCGCCATACTCATTCGCCTTTATGAGTAGGTAACCATGATTGTGTTTATCAACGTGCCAATTCCAAGTATTATCAGTATTGCCGCTCCGGCTATGGATATCCATTTCTTGAATAAGGGTGCTTTGTTGAGAAGCCAACCCGTGACTCCGCCTAACAGCAATAGTGGCGATACGGCTGTTCCTAGCCCGAATAAAACTGCCACGGCAAAGCTGTCAATCGGAGCCGCGAAAGGTACCGAGTACAATAGAAGCATTACTAACGGCGGGCATATTATTAGCCATCTGCTTAAGCCCAGTGAGAAGGCGCGTACATCAAATCTTCCATGTTTCTTCACTCCCAAGTTTTTATTGTCTTCCAGATTGCATTCCCATGAAGGCGACCTGTTCTTGAGGAGTATGCTTATGCCAATTGCTATAGTTACTATGCTGAAAGCGTATGAAGAGTATTCTTGAAAAGGAGAAATGGATGCTTCATTTACAAATAATCTGAATACACCGCTGAATACGCCTATTAAGCCACCAATCAAGGCGTAGGCTGTTATGCGACCTGAATTATAGACCAATGTGACGATTACTCCTTTGCGGAAACCCGCTCCGATGCCCGCTATGTAACTTGCAATGTATGGGAGACACGCTGAGGTGCAGAACACTAAGCCATATAATAGTCCAACTGCGAACGATTCAAGATACGGGTTCGGGATTTCGGGTATCAACGACATGTCTGAGTTCACATGAGTTTTTAGATAAAGCAAATATAAGAAAATAGCATTTAAACCTTACATGTCTACGGTTGCAGCAGATGCTTTTGCGGTCTGCAAGTGTTTTGATTTAAGCGACTTTTCGGTTATGGAACGTTTATTGCTCTGATGTTATATTCCGTGAGGTAGCGCACATGGGCGCTGTATGGATAGTTTTCTGTGTCTGTGAACTCCATGATAGCAGATGCTCCACTGGAAAGCAGGATCATTTTTGTTTCTTTTTCTGTACCGTTGATTGTGAGAGTTGTTGAATAGTTTCCTTCGAGGTCTCCGATGTTGGTCACGTTGACTGCGATGGATATTGGTTCGCCCACATCCGCCTCAAGCGGGTTAATTGTAAGGTCGGACAATGTGAACTCGGCGAGTTTGGGTGCAGTTGCTAATCCGCCTGTGTTTTGGAGGTAAACGTAGGTTCCAGCCGCGATAGCTACAATTAACACGTCAATAATGAGGATTGCCTTGAGCTTAGTGATGCGTAATTTGGATGCCAAATGATTTGCCACTTTAGCGTTTAGGCGCATAGTACAGACTTAGCGGTAATTTAAATTGTTCGGAACGCAAGTTACCGCGAGCGCCAGCGAGAATCAGTGGTGATTGTGTGCTCAGAAGCTGGCAACACCTTTTTTCTCGGAAAAATCATACCATTTCCAAAGCTCATCCCCAACTTTTTCAGAATAACCGCAACCATTAAGCAGTTCCCTGAGGACGAGTTTGGCTTTCTTACACACGAAAGATCACGCAACGATTAGGTAATGACGGAGCCAAAATAAACGTTCTGTACTCAAAATTCACATTTGTAGATATGCACAACACAAATACACATCGCGGAACAGAATACTAGCGCTCGGAAAAATTATATCCCCCTTACATAGACTATAAATAGTTGAAGTTTGAGTTAGAATTGCGTTTTTATGGGGTTGTGGTGGACTGGGCGGGATTCGAACCCGCGGCCTCCACGATGCCAACGTGGCGATCATACCAGACTGATCTACCAGCCCTCAGACACACTAAGCACAAACAAAAACCATTTAAGCATTATGCATCAGCTCAAGAGGAGATTATCTGCAAAAGCCTTTTAACAAGAATGCGCCCTCAGATGATATGGGATAAGTATGTTTAGAAAGTCGTATTCGCATTTAAAGCATTCGCGGTTCAAGTTTCGACGATTTAGCTTGGCTATACTTACTGCTTCGCTATGTCTTGCTTTGCTGACGATTCTGGCTTTTCAGCCGTCTTTAAAGGCTCAAACAGACGAAGAATTAGCTTCGCAATACGCGCCAGTGCTCCATTTCACCAGCGGCGAAAAATTCTATCCAACCTCTGTCAACTACATCATCGACAGTTCAGTTCTAAAACAACGAAATTCTGATGGAACCTCCTCTGTTATTGATTCTGCGCCTACGCCGGACAATCTTGGAACGTACACTTCGTCTAATCTGTTTCTAAACAACAAGCTGGAAACCTTCGAGAACATCGCTGCTGACTACGCCTCTAAGGCTCAGAGCATCGGCTATTACGCAAACGTCCACATCGTCAGAAGCGGATCATCTGCTGTTATTCAGTACTGGCTTTTCTACATTTTCAATAATGGACCAATGAATGACCATCAGGGCGACATTGAAGTTATCCAAGTGTTCATAGATAGCTCTGGGAACCCGCAAACAGTCTTAGCGTCACAGCACGGTGCGGGACAAAACGCAGCTTGGGGAGACGTAGAGAAAACGGACACGCATCCTGTTATCTATGTGGCGCAGGGATCACACGCCAACTACTTCCGCTCCTATCAGGGCAAAATCGGAATAGAAAACGACATCGTGGGAAGCGACGGCAAAACCATAACGGCAAATCAGCTTAACCTAGTACAGCTTAACAGCCAGAGTTGGCTAGACTACAAGGGACGCTGGGGATACTGGGGCACAGAACAAGAAGTAGCCTTAGGCAGAGCCGGTCCAGTCGGACCCGTTTTCAACCAGGACGGAATCAGATGGGCACAGCCCAACGCGTACTTGGCATCAACGTTTCATGTTGACGGCACCTACTTTATTCTCGCTTGGCTAGTAGCCAACTTCCTGTTGCTGTTCCTCATCTACATCGTTGCACGGAGCGTGTGGAAGATTTGGGGCATAGTTAGACTGCAAAGAAAAGGCGGACTCTTGGTTGGCAAGTTCCTCAAGGGACGAGGCGGCATTGGACTAATAATCGGAATCGTGGCTATTCTCGTAACTGTCGTAGCACTGTTCGTACCTTGGTACAGCATAACCGCATCATCTGAAGCTGGACCACTGGCTCAGCAGGGCGGTGTCACCTTGATGACTGTAGACGGCGTTAACGGCGTCACTGTCAACCTATTTCTTGGCGCTGACAACTCTGATTCAACATCAGGCTACGTGAGTTTGTTCTCAACAATAATGCCCTTCGCCATAATCATAGCCGCAGGAGTCGTGCTGCTGACACTTGACGTAATAGGCGTAAAAAACGGCAAAAGCCTCGGAAAAAAACTCATGATCAGCATGATCGGCACACTATTGCCCGTAATCTTCATCATACTGTTCGTTTCCCAACTGTCAGCCTTAGTGCCCTTCGCAGGAGGACTCTTCCCAGGTCAAACAATCCCAGGTCAAGTTGAGGCCATGGTGCGTGTCATCTCAGACAAACCAGTGGGAGGAATCGTAGCCTCGCAGCTTCCCGTCATCGGAGAAACCTCAGTCAGCTGGGGCTTAGGCATTGGCTCTTACCTATTCATTGTAGCTGCCGTGCTCAGACTAGTTGGCGGTTTAATAATGTATTCGGCACCAGAGTTGCAGAGAGAAACCCCGCCGCCACCACCGCCGCCACCTCCGCCCTCAGAACCCCCTGCAAACCCCGCCAGGAAAAATCGTGCCTCAGTCGCTGCCTACTGTTCACTGAACAAAATTTCCCATTTTCTTTTTAATTAAAGTAACAAGTGGCTTGCAACAAATGACTGAAAACTTTGACTCCTAACAAGACTTTTAGTGAACGGGCATGAGTGAAAAAAAGCGAATAATTTTCCACTTGGACATGGACCATTTTTACACGGCAGTCGAAGAACGCGAACATCCAGAGTACAAGGGCAAACCCGTCATAGTTGGCGCCGACCCGAAGCAGGGCAAAGGCAGAGGCGTCGTCAGCACCAGCAACTACGAAGCCCGCAAAGCAAACGTCAAATCAGGCATGCCTATCTCCCGCGCTTGGAAACTCTGCCCAGAAGCCATCTACCTACCGCCAAACTTTCCGCTCTACATCAAAGTCTCCAACGAGATAATGGCGATAGCAAGAAAATACGCGGACAAATTCGAACAATGGGGCATAGACGAAGCCTTCTTAGACGTGACCGCGAAAGTGAAGGACTACGCTGAAGCTGAAGCCATAGCTAAGCAGATAAAGCGTGAAATAAGCGAGAAAGAACAGCTCACGTGCTCAATCGGCATAGGTCCGAACAAGCTTACGGCGAAAATAGCCAGCGACTACCAGAAACCTGACGGCTTAACCATTGTTAATGAAGGCGAAGTGGAGCAATTTCTGGCGCCCCTGCCTGTTCGTAGGCTGCTGTGGGTTGGACGCAAAACCGAAGAAAAACTCAAAGCGTTAGGCATAAGCACTATAGGCGATTTGGCACGCTACGACCCCGCAGTGTTAACTGAGACCTTCGGCGTAATGGGCACGCAGATGCACTTGATGGCGCGCGGCATCGACCGAAGCGAAGTGGAACCGAGAACAGAAGTGAAAAGTATAAGCCACGAAACCACATTCGAAGAAGACACCGCTGACGCGGACACCGTGCTCAAAGCGTTGGATATGCTTTCCGAGGAAGTCTGCAAAGAAGCGTTAAACCAGCGCCTTTTCTTTAAAACAGTCACTGTCAAAGTGCGCTACGAGAACTTTGAAACTCATACGCGCAGCAAGACCTTGCTTTTCATGACTAACCGCGTGCAGGATTTGAAGAAAACAGCAAAAGAACTCCTCCAAGCTTATCTGAAGCATGACCGAAAAGTAAGGCTAATAGGCGTACGCGTTTCAAGCTTTGTTAAGGGCGAAAAACAGAAAACCCTCGTCTAAGTCTCAGCGTACTTCTCTTTTATTTTTGCATCTGCGATTTGGGCAATCATCCCGTTAGAAATCAACACGCATTTGACGCCCGTAAGCTCCGCCAACTCCGCCGGCTTCTGGTCCTGCGTCACCAGAAGCAAACCATGCTTGCCTGCGTATTCCACAATAGTTCTGTCTTTTGCGCTTTTCAACCCCGCTTCCTGTGCAGTGAGCACTTCATAGCCTAACGTTTCAAAGTACTCCTTCAATCCCGCGTACATTTCATCAAGCAAAATCTTCATAATGGCACCCTTGTTCTGGGTTAATCTTGAGCGTTCGCGTATTTAGAGGTTTTTTTCCGTTATCCGCGGCTTCTTGCTGTTCCGTCTCGCCACGTACAGGCTGACGAAGACTAGAACGGTGCCAATGATTTGGATAGCGGTCATGCTTTCCGATAGCAGAATCCACGCTGAAGCTACGGCGAAAACGGTTACGAGATTCTCGTAAAGCGCAGTTCTTGAAGTGCCAATGCGGTTCACGCCAGTGTACCATACCACGTAGCCTATGGCTATTGCGAAAACAGCGGAAAACATGAGGCTTAGCCAAGAGTTGGTTGAAATTGCAGTCCAGTTCTCCGTGCTCACCGCTGGGATCGAGACGAGGATTAAGGGGACGGTTCCTATAGCCATGGTTATTGCTGTCAGTTTAAGCGGCGAGTACTCTTTCAGCATGGGCTTTGAAAGCACGGTGTAGCTGCTCCAGCAGATAGGATTTGCTATGGTTAGCAAGTCGCCTATCCAGCTTTGCTCTGTGAAGCTTAATGGTTTCCCTGAACCTAGAATAATCATGAGTATGCCTGCGAAAGACAAGATTACGCCCTGCACGACTCGGCTGGTTATCTTCTCCACATGCAAGGCGGCGCCAAAGAGAACTATGAAAATGGGCGTGGTAGCTATAATTAGCGAAGAGTTAGTTGCGGTGGTAAACGCGATGCCGTTGATGAAGAACAGTTGATACGCGGTGTTACCAATTAGTCCAAGCATAATGAAGTAGCCCACATCTTTTTTTCTGATGCTCAAGTTGCGTTCACGAAGCCACAATAAGCTTAGCAAAATCAGCGATGCAGTGCCAAAGCGAACGGCGTTGAAGCTTAAAGGCGAGAAATCTATCAATGCGCCTTTTATAAGAGAGAAGTTAATGCCCCACACAACGCTCGTGATGATAAGCAGCAAATCCACTGTGGAGAATCTGGATTTTGCTGCAGGGGCAGACACTGCTTCTGTCATTACTTGTCACTTTGTGTGTGCTTTCTAAGAGGCAGATTGTAAACACTGAGCAGCAATTGCATTAAAAACTTTGCACTCGCAACCTACGATTTAGGCAACAATTAGCGCTCTACGCGACGAAACACTGACCGTACTCTTCCAAACTAGCGATTTCTGTGAGCTCTTTCCGCTTTCTATTCACTAAACGATAGACCTTAGTGGTAAGGCCCTCTTTTTCACGTGCATACCCCACAGCCAATAGTGCAATTACGCCAAAGTTTTCGGGAAGTCTGGTTGATAAGTCTAATCTATCAAGAGCAAAGCGAAAGACTCTGGGTTTTTCTCAAACGGAAACTTTACCGAAATTCCAGCGTTCTTCGCGGTTTTTTTCACGTTCACCCCGACAGCATCTTCGGAATACCGCGCCATCGTCGGATGGACACAGATGCCTGTCTCCACATTGCATTTTTCACACAACTCACAAGCTCCAGAAATGAAGCCTACAGCCAACGTGTACCCTTTGCTCATAGCTGCTTTTTCAAGGTCAACAACTGCCGAAAGCATTTTCCGCTTATCGTCCTTCCAAGCAGCCCAGAATTTCTGCGCTTTTTCTTTCACATCCTGCGGAATCGTAGGGTCAGTTTCAGCCTTTGAAAGAACCTTTGCCAACTCTGGATCCGCTGTTGCCTGCGACTTGAACTTCATGAACAAAGCGTAACTGTACTCGCCTACGATTTTTCGGAACTCATCCGCCGTAGGCGTGTACGGCGGGCAAGTCAACGTTTTTCCGTAATTTGAGCAGCCGACCTTGCACTTCAGCACTACTCTGTTTTCTACAACTATCTTGTCTGCAGGGATAACTTTTGCATCTGCAGCGCCTAACTCTAAGGCTAGTTTTCTGAGAAAATCAAATTTTTCAAGCTCACTCTGCGAAGCCATCAGTTTTCACCGCGTTCCTGCTTGATAGTTCCATTCGATATAAACATTTAGCAAACGCGTGTAAAAAACAAATGCTGAGCACAAAAAGAAAGGAGGATATTGCGAGGGTTTATTTGAGTTTGATTTCTTTTGAAGATTGCCACAGTCCGTGAATGTTGCAGTACGAAACTGCCATGATGGTTCCAGACTTGCTGGTTTTAAACCAAGTCAATGCTGCGGGGTGAGTGTATATGGAACTGGTGTTTGGGCCTTGAACTGAAGCGCCGTGTGCGTTGAACTCGCTGCGTCCTATTTGATAGGGGAATTTTTCTCCTTCTGGATAGAAATAGAGTGCTATCCAACAGATGTGGTGCTCGGTTGTGTTGGGATGCGCAATCTCTTTGCCTACAGAGACTTTGACTTCAAAAAGTTCGCCAGCATTGACTGCGTCCGCGCACTCGATGACTGGCACGTGCTTCTCCAGTTTCCAATCTGCTTCTTGAACTAGTTCTCCAATTTTCTTCAAAAACTTTCATCTCCTCCCAGTATTGAATCAAGAAGGTAATTTATAAATTTCTGTTGGCTCCCTTAGATGCTACAATAAGTGGAGATTTTTTTGATGACGCTGAGAACCGCTGGTTTCTGTTATTCGGCAAAGTTCATATAGAGGGAATGCCTCCCTTTTTTAATTGTGTTTTTTTCAGGAGTTGAATATTATTGGTTAATTTGAAAGGTAAGGTTGCAATTGTCACAGGTGCTGGTCAGGGCATAGGCAGAGAAATCGCGTTCTCTCTTGCAAGAAACGGCGCAGACGTTATCATAACCGACATTACTGACGCAATTTTTGAAGTTGGGAAGCAAATTGAAGCCCTCGGGTTTAAAGCGTTACCTATAAAATGCGACGTTTCAGACTATGAACAGGCAAAAGATGCGGAGAAACAAGTTGCAGAAAAGTTTGAAAGAGTAGATATTTTGGTCAATAATGCAGGAATTTACCCGCAAAAAGCGTTTTTAGACATGACAGCCGATGACTGGAACAAAGTATTACGCGTAAACCTGAATGGCGTTTTCCACTGCACTAAGGCGGTCATTCCAAAAATGGTAAAACAAAGGTATGGAAAAATAGTGAACATCGCTTCAATCGCTGGCGCAGTAGTTGGCTTTCAGAACCTAGTGCATTATTCTGCCAGCAAAGCCGCCATAGCGGGCTTCACCAAGTCCTTGGCGCTTGAAGTAGCGCAGTACGGAATCAACGTGAACGCAGTGGCACCCGGCCCGATTGATGTTGGAGACATGGCAGCGAACACGGAAATTTACCAGCAAGTCGTCAAAGCTATTCCGGTCGGTCGAATGGGATGCCCGATAGACAGCGCGAATTTGGTGGTCTTCCTCATCAGCGACGAGTCAAACTTCATCACTGGCCAGTGCATCGTTTCAGACGGCGGATACACACTCCCATAAGAGTTGACTCAAAGACACAGAAAATACCAGTGCTGCAATAAACCGTCTTTCTTACAACTGACTTTGGCAAGGTTACACTAAAATGCAGCTATTTGATGAGCGCATTATCGTATCTCTCAAATCTGGAAGCACAAGAATAATATAGAGTCTCAAAATCTCTTGTTAAGTGAGGTGCGTCGGCATCAAAAGCAAGATTAGCTGTATAGGCTACGTCAACAAAATCAGAGATAACATTCTTAGCATCAGGCGAAAAAATCTTCTGCCGCTGTATGAAGACCTGAAAGCGGCTGACTGCGTTATCTGCGGAGGATCAGGCAGATCGCTCTATTCGCTTAATGCTGCAATGAGTCAAATCGCCCTCAGTCAAGTAGGCTGGCGAAACAAAGTAATATTGACCCCGGATGACCCGGGCTTTCCAGGCAAGAACATGTATGACGCTGCAGCTGATCTTGAACGGCGCTACAAGAAGACGCTGTTATTGATGAATTCGGGAAGCGGCTATTCAGATGACCCTTTAATGATGGCGCAGGACTTGGCAAAGTACATTCAAGAAAAGAAAACGCCCAAGTTTTCAATGGGACTGGTGACATCCAGTTTGGAATCGCCTCTGGCTCAGATAACCAGTCAATATGGTCATGTGGTTCAGCTTAAGGGGCGGGGACAATCTAAGCCGTCGTTTGAGTACAGCGAGACAGGCATGATGGGCGACATCTTTGAGCTGGGCAGTCTTTCGTTGTTGTGCATGATGATTGAAGCTATTTTCAGGAATTTGGAAGTAGAAGATGTGTTTCGACTCTGCAAGGAAGAGTTTGAGAAGATAGGTGCCATGATAGATGCCAACGTATGTTCGGACACCTATGCGCAGCTTGTTGACCTGTTGGAGAAGAGAACCGACGTGTTCATAGGAGGAAAAGGCACTGCAAACGAAATTGCTAAAATGACGGGCGTGAGACTTTTTCACATAAAACATTTCTTAGGCGACAACGTGTATGTGACTAGAGGCGTTAACACACCCCACCCGAGAGCTGGAGACCTTGAAATTCTATTGTCTTCCTCTGGCGAAACCAAGCCTGTCATACTTTGGTGCGATGTCATGAAGAAGTTTAATGGAACTGTGCTGGCGATAACTGGCACAAAAGACTCGACCTTGGCTAAGAAGGCGGATCTTAAAATAATCTTGGAGGAAGAGTTCAAAGCAGGCACGCCGCGGCGGTTTTACACTAGAGCTGCATACGTTTTGAGCCCGTTACCCGTCAAAATAGCTGAAAGACTGGCTCAAAGGGGACTGAGGCTGCCCGAATACATACTCGGTTGGTACCACTCCATCACACAATAGGCTATGCACTACGCATGTGACCTGAGTCAGTTTCTTTTTATTATGGAAAAGTATAAAAGATAAGTTTCAGTGTTACTGAAACCATAATTAGTAACACCTATGGCTGAGGCTGAGAAAAATGATAAAAGCAAAAACCGTGGCGTTCGTTGCGCTCATGGCGGCATTGGCCAATGTCATGTCTGTTCCGCCGCTGGCTATCCCAATTCCGTTGGGAGGGTTTACATCATCAGTACATTTCTTCCAATTAGCGATTTTTCTCTGCGGAATTCTAGCTGGTCCTTGGGCGGGCGTGATAGGCGGAACTGTTGGCAGCCTCTACATGGGCGTAACCAAGATTCCGTTTGTGATAGGCGGCATCGCCATTTTAGGCGGCAGCGTCGGATTATTCGCCAAGAAAGTCAGACCAACTTTTGCGGGTTTGCTCGCTTGGCTGGTTCAAGCACCATATACTCTAGTGACAGATTATGTTTGGTTCACACTTTTCGTAGGAGAGTCCTCTGCAATTGCTTGGGGGTTTGTCGCATCCATAATGATAAATCTAGCGTTGCAAGCCCTAGTGTGTGCCGTACTTGCAGAGGTCATTATCTACTACTTAAAACGAGCTGGAATCTCATTATAGAAAGGGCGGACAATGGAGTAGCCTGGGAAAACATTGTTTCTATGCTAAAACCATATAGTACACCAGCATACAGATTAGCAAGTTCGACAAACTACTGATTCACGCTCTGGAGCATGTGAACAAGAAATGGCGGCTCACGTATGGATCTGATGCAAACAATAATATTGGGCTTAATTCAAGGCTTGACAGAGTGGCTTCCTATATCCAGCACTGGGCATCTGCGACTGGCAGAACACTTCTTGAACCTGAACGTGCCAATCCTTTTTGACGTGCTACTACATGGAGGAACGCTCATAGTAACGCTCCTCTTCTTTCATAAAGACATAAAGAACATTCTTGTAGCGCTGGCAAAATGGGACTTCAAAACAGAAAACGGAAAATTAATCCCCCTAATCATCGTCGGAACCATACCAACGGCGCTTATAGGCGTGATTTTCGGCAACGCCATTGAAGCGCTTTTCAGCAATTTGCTGCCCATAGCTGGCGCCTTCGCTATCTGCGGTGTTGTACTTTACAGTTCAAAAATTGGAAACGACAGCAATGACAGCATAGGTTACTTGGAAGCGTTGGCAATAGGCACAGCCCAAGGTATAGCTATAATTCCTGGATTATCGCGAAGCGGCTTGACAATTGCCGTGGCGCTTTTGCTGGGAATAAAACGTGAGAAAGCCTTCAAGTTTTCCTTTTTGCTTTCAGTTCCAGCCATAATCGGCGCGTTAGGCTTAACCTTTTACACGCAACATGACGCGTTGGCATTTGCGGGAGTGGACTGGACAGAGATTCTCGCTGGCATAGCCGTTTCTATGATTATTGGTTATTTTGCACTAAGACTTCTCAGGAAAATCGTAGCTGACAAGAAATTCTATTTCTTTGCCTTCTACTGCTGGTTGCTCAGCATAGTGCTCACAGCGTTAAGCCTCATTTGAAACATAATAGCTGGGCGTCTTGGCTAAAGCCGAAGAATATTCATTAGCTTTTCGATGATAGTTAAGAAGAAGTTGAACAGGCGGCGAAGAGGTCCGAGCCCGCCGAGCATTTGGCGTAGATTGTTCATGTCCGATCTGTCGATTGCCTTTGTGAGCAAGATAGCGAGCACGAAGGAGAACAGAAAGACGATTGCACCGACGATTAGAGCTGCCCAGTTGCTGAAAGCAAGTTGAGAGATGAGGACGTAGGTGATGGCGGACGCTACGGCGCCAGATAGAAGTATTCTAGCTGATGATGACCAGTCCACGGTTAAATCGTAATGCTTCTTCAGCCAGAATAACGAGATGATGAGGCTGGGGATGCCTGCTGTTAACGCGGTAATGATAAGTCCAATGATGCCGAATTGTGAAATGAGTACCACACTCAAGGGGAAACCTATGGCTGAGGTAATTATGGATAGTTTCAGCTGAAATCGGGTTTGCCCTTGGCTATTTATGAGGTTACCTATACTCAGGTTGCCAGTAGCTGTGAACAAGTAACTGATGGCGAGCAAGGCGAGGAACAGCGGCGCATCTGTGTATTCGGGAAACAACACGCCAATTCCAGGTTTTGCCAGCACCATCACGATGGCTGCAGCGGGCACAACAAGCAGTGAGGCGTACTTTATGGAAAATTGAAAAACGTTCTGGAGGGTCTCATGGTCTTTTCGGATGTCAAGTTTGGAAAAAGCTGGAAAAAGCATGGTAGTTATGGGTGTCGCAAAGAAGGTGATTAGGACAGCGAAAGTGCTGGCTATTCCGTAGTTGCCGTATAAATCAGTTGCAACGTATATGGGTACTATGAAATTGTAGAATTGCGTTTGGAAGCCGCTTATAATCGTGGCTATCGATAAGGGCATTCCATAGTTGAACATGGTTTTTATTGTAGCCTTGATTTCCAGTTTGTTGTTGACTGGTTTTGGCAAGTTTCTGTATAGAGTCCACATGAGAAGCACGCCTATGAGTCCTGCCATCAAGATAGCTATCGAGTAACCGATAACAGCTCCGAGGGGACCTAGGCCAAAGATGACGAGCATGGAGATTACGATGGTTTTGATGATGGATTGGCAAATTAACGTGATGCTGTTTAGTTCCATTCTTTCGATGCCTATAAATGCAGATTGGGCAGTGCTAAGGAGAGCTCCAGTCAGGATGGTGAAGGAAGCGATTTGAATCAGGGGTTCCAATTCAACATTGTTATAGAGCGTGGATAGGAAGCCTGAAAGCATGAAGCCAACTACTGTAAGCAGCAGACCTAGGACGGTTTCGAAGATTATTCCTGCGGCGAAAATGCTTCTTATTTTGTCGCGCTTGTTTTCAGCGTTGTATTGGGCTGAGTATTTGATCATAGCTGCGTTTATGCCCCAATCTCTGAAGTTGGAGATGAGGTTGGGCGCGACTAGGGCGATGGTGTATAAGCCGTATTTAGTGTCGCCCAGCAAGTTGCCGATGAATATTGTGCCTACTGATGAGATGATTGTTGAAGCTACTAGGCCCCATAAAAGGTGAAATCCACCTTTAACTGAAACCTTAGCCATCTCTGCAGCTTTGCTCATCTGTTTTCCCAACGTTGTCTGAAGTGAGTTAACAGATGTTAACGGAGAGGCGTTTATCACTTTCGGTAAAAAACGAGTGCAAGCACACACTTCTTCTATGTTTTGGAGACATTAGCAAAAGAGTGGGAAAAGTTGTGTCTCTTTCAGCTACAGCGAATAGACATTGCACGTGCAATACATATTCGATTTTCACTTATTTGGCAGTTTACTTCTGGGATGCGCAACTGCAGTTTCCAGCCAGAAAGGCTTGCCCTTGAGAAAATCGGTTAAGAACTCGGCAAACTCTCTGTTACCAACGTAAACCTCGGAAACTTCGCTGTTGACCAAAATTCTGAATCTTTCTCTGAGCGCTTGTGAAACAATTTCAGCAACACCTATGTTTCTGCCGCCTTCCTTCAGTTTCTCACTCAAAAACTCAACAATATCAGTGAATCGCCGCGGCAGCTCCACGACCCATCTTCCATCCTCAATGTAAGGGCCAGAAACCACATCACTGTTGCCATAGGCGTATTTGGCTAAGAAGCCCTCACATTCTTTTTCTCGCGCAAGAGGCGGTCCCAAGTGCTTCTTAACACTTGGCAAAACACGCTGCTCAAGTTCAAAAGCGAAGGCACTGAGAGTTTTTTCGTCACTCCAAACGGCGTCACGGAGAACTTTAAAGTCATTAAGCTCAGCCAGTTTCCGCAAAGATCTTTGAGTCCTGTATAGTTGTCCCCATAAAACGTCGGGAACAGCCTCGACTGCGGCGCAAGTTAAAAACACGAATGCGGAACCGCGGTTCTCCAGCTTCTGTGCTAAGGCTTCAGTGGATAGCGCTTTTGTTTTTGGCGGATAAAAGTACTCTTTGCTCGGCGTTTTCAGGAACGCTCTGGCTGCGCCAACGAACGTGTGTAGCTTTTGCGACTGCACTGCAGAAGCCACGTTTCTTCCTTTATCCACTGGGTCAATCATCACCAAAGGCTCGATGAAGAGCAGTTGAAGCTCGTTCTCTCTGTCTGCGTAGTAATTTTCAATATCTATGGCCATTCTCTGCGTGTATTGCGTAAAGGCTTGTAACGTGTCGGTGAAGGATTTGTAGTGCAGTATCAACAGTTCGCAGAGGTAGCCGCTGAAGCCGCCTACTTTGATTTCTGCACCGTAAACTTTGATGCCTTGCATGAACTTCTTCAACAAACGAACCTCGTTTCGTAAGCTCTTGTTCAAGCGGTTTTTCACGTAGTCCGTGTGGAAGGGCGTTCTATCGGTGGCGCTTAACCATTCTCCGCGTTTTACAGCGTAGCAGGGCACAATGTTCACTCTGATGCCTTCGATGAATGCTTCCAAGTATGGGTGCTCCGCGAAGCGTTCAACCTGCTTTGAGCCTTCGGTGGCTTTGCGGGCGATTTCTAGGCTAATTTTGCCAAGAGCCCTTCGGGGTATCGCTGCGGGTAAACGCATGAATATGTCGATGTCAGGGTCTTCTCTCAGCCAAGTGTCCTTCGCGACGGAACCCTCAACGCGCACGGTGGCTTCGATACCGTGTTTCGCGCAGGCAGAGGCTACCTTCTGCTCCAATTCTCTTGCTAAAGCGTCAATTTTGGTTTTGTCTTCTTTCGTAGGCGTGATTTTCTCTAGGATTTCACTGTACACTGTGCTTATTTCCTTCTGCATGTCCTAGCCTATCCTTTTTGTTCCTGCTTTGGGCAAAATTCTTTAAGCGTTGAGTAAATGGGTCCTCTAGGCGTCAGATCGCTTCTCTTGAGTCGCAGGCACTCTGCTTTGATGGTTCCAAAGTCGTAATCTGCGTTTTTGGTGACGAACTCGGCTAGCTGCGCTTTGTTTCTTCCTGATTTCACGCGGGCAATCGTCAAGTGCGGACTGAACCCTTTTGAGTCAGGTGCGAAGCCTAAACTGCGCAGGCGGGGTTCCAGCTGGCTGAAAACGGTTTTCAACTGGTCTGCGCCTTCGGTGATTCCCGCCCACACGACTCTTGGATAACGCAGGTCAGGAAACGCGCCTAAACTCTTGATTTGCACGTTGAATGGAGTAAACTGGACTTTCTGCATTTCGTCAAAAACTTTTTCAGCTATTGCCGGCGTGATGTCGCCGAGGAAGCGGATTGTTATGTGGATGTTCTGTGTTTCCACAAGTTTCAGGTCTGCGTCCGTCTGGACCAGCAGTTTCTGCACGGCTGCCAATCTTTTTTGAACCGTCTCGCTTTCGATGTCGAAAGCCAAGAAACTTCTTATGGACTCAGGCATTTTCTATTCCTTCAGATATTTTTTACAGTTTCCACGCATAAATGCTTTTTAATGTTAAATGTTGTTAATGTAAGAAATAAAAAGGATGCACCATGAACGCTGACAAACTCGTTGTTGGTTTAGTTGGAATGCCGGGGTCTGGCAAGTCTCTGGTGGTGGAGACAGCTCAACAGGAAGGCTACACCGTCGTCGTTATGGGCGACGTGATAAGAGACGAAACTCAGAAGCGCGGGTTGGAGTTGAACCCGAAAAACATTGGAAAAGTGATGCTTGCCCTCAGGAAAACAGGCGGAAACAACATAATAGCCAAAAAGTGTATCCCAAAAATAATGCAAACAGAAAGCAACAAAGTAATCGTAGACGGCTTGAGAAGCCTACATGAAGCCGACGCTTTCAAAACGCATTTTCCTAAGTTCAGCCTCGTGGCTGTTCATGCCTCGCCAGAAACACGGTTTAACCGCCTCTACCGCCGCCGTAGAAGTGATGACCCAGATGGATGGGAACTGTTCCACGAACGAGACACGCGCGAGCTCAGCGTGGGTTTAGGAGACGCCATAACCATGGCTGAGTACCTCATAATAAACGAGAATAACCGAGACAATACAAGAGCCATAGTCAAGGAAACTCTTCACAGAGTTGAGGAAAAATGGAAGAAATAACGATTCGCGTGGAAACTGAAGTCAACCCCACGGAAGCTGAAGAAAAAGTGAAAATGGCAGTGGCAAACATGTTCGGTGACATAGCCACACAGACCAAGCCCTCCTACAGGGGGAGCATTCTGACTGCTGAAGCGAAAGGACAAGAAGCGCTGGTTAAACTTCGCAATCTGCTTCGCAATGACCGCGTTCGTGACGCTGCACGAAAAGTTCTTTTCAGAAGCTTACGCGGAAACGCTATTAATTTCTGCTTAAACAAGCAAGTGGCGTTTGCTGGCCACGTTTCCTTCTCAGAAGAAGTGGCAGAATCGCCGCTGGGTCCATTGAAGATCATGATTGAATGTGAAAATCCACGGCAGCTTATTGACTGGCTTGCCCCAAGAACAACTTAGAACAGGGAGTGCAGCGTTTGTCAGCAAAAGCTATGGTAACGCAACGGGGCGCGGTTCTGCTGGGCACCTCGGTTGCCTGCGACGCTTTTGACGAGACTAGACCTTTAAGAGTTGTTACTCACGCGCATGCTGATCACTTGGTTGGTTTGAAGCGTAGTTTACAGCACTGCGAGAAGGTTCTGATGACCGCGGCTACCCGAGACCTTGTTGAAGTTATGAATGGTTCTCTTGGGCTTGCGGAAGGTCCTGTGGAAACGCTGGATTACGGCGAAACCGTCCAGTACGGTGATGAACGTGTTACTCTTGTTAAGGCAGAGCATATTTTGGGCGCAGCGCAGGTTTTGGTCGAAGATGCCGATGGTGGCAGGGTTGCTTATACTGGAGATTTTAGGCTTGACGGCACGCCAGTTTTAGATTGTGATACGCTTGTTGTGGAAGCGACTTATGGGAACCCTTCGTGTAGGCGCCCTTTCAAGCTGGATGTTAGGGAGCTTTTGGTTTCCATGGTTGAGAAAAAGCTCAGAGGTGGAGCGGTTTACGTTTTTGGTTTTCACGGTAAACTGCAAGAGGTTATGCAAATCCTTCACAGCGCGGACGTGAGCGTGCCGTTTGTTATGCCTGAACGGGTTTTTCACGTTTCCCAAGTCTGCGAGCAGCACGGCATGCAGTTGGGTTGCTTGACATTGTCAACGGCGAAAGAAGGCAGGGCACTACTGGACGAGAATCTTCCATGCGTCGCTTTTTATCATATGAATTCTCGAGGGTATGTCGGCTTGGATAGTTCTCGCATTTGCGTTAGCGGCTGGGAGTTCCATTCGCCGTGCAGGCAAATCGGCGCCAAGGAACATTTGATTGCGTTGAGCGATCATTCGGATTTTGATGATTTAATTGAGTATGTTAGGCGTTCGAAGCCTAAGCAGGTGATTACGGATAATTACCGAGTGAGCCATGGAGAAATATTGGCTAAAGAGATACGCAAACGTTTGGGAATTCACGCTGTGGCGATGCCGAAAAAGAATGTACAGTGAAAAAATCTGGTTTAAACAAGTTAGTTAAGGTTTAAAAGCTTAAGCTTCACCATCAAAGAACAGAATGGTGCATGATTCATGAGCAAATCATCTTCAATTCCAGGTTTCTACAAGCTTAGTCCAAAAGACCGCTTAGCGCTTGTCAAGGAGTTTGCTGGTTTATCAGATGATGAATGCGCTCTGCTGCAGAACACGGGCGCTCTGCCCTTAGAGGCGGCTGACCGCATGATAGAAAACGTGATAGGCGCCATTCCCATACCGTTAGGTATAGGCGTTAATTTTCTCATTAACAACCGTGACTACTTGATTCCTATGGCTATTGAAGAGCCTTCTGTGGTGGCGGCAGCCAGCTACGCGGCTAAAATGGTGCGTGACGGCGGAGGCTTTCACACCAGCAGCACGCCGCCAATAATGATTGGGCAGATTCAGGTTGTCGGCATAGCAGACCCTGATGCAGCTAAACTGCGCGTCCTAAAAGCTAAGGAGGAAATTCTGAAAAAAGCTAACGAACAAGATCCAGTGCTTGCCTCAGTGGGCGGCGGAGCAAAAGACATAGACGCAAAAATAATCCACACTTCACAAGGCACTATGCTTATAGTTGAGTTGCATGTGGACTGCCGCGACGCGATGGGCGCTAACGCAGTTAACACTATGGCTGAGGCTGTAGCGCCCCTGATAGAGCGCATCACAGGCGGACGCGTTTATTTGCGAATAATCTCCAACTTAGCCACAAAACGCTTAGCAAAAGCATGGTGCACCGTGCCCAAAGAGCCGCTGGGCGGCGAAGAAGTGGTAGACGGCATCGTGAACGCTTCAGCGTTTGCAGCCGCAGACCCATACCGCGCGGCTACGCATAACAAAGGCGCGTTGAACGGCATAATCGCCGTTGTTCTCGCTACTGGCAATGACCATCGTGCTATAGAAGCGGGAGCTCACGCTTACGCGGCACTGAAAGGCCAATACACGTCGCTTTCTGTTTGGACGAAAAACGCGGACGGCGACCTTGTGGGCGAGATTGAGTTGCCTATGGCTGTTGGCTTAATAGGCGGTGCAGTGCGGACGCATCCAACCGCGAAGATTGCCGTTAAAATTTTGGGTGTGAAAACTGCTAATGAGTTTGCTGAAGTTTTGGCGGCTGTGGGTTTGGCGCAGAATCTCGGCGCATTACGCGCGTTGGCGAGTGAGGGCATTCAGCGTGGTCACATGTCGCTTCACGCGAGAAACATTGCTGTGGCGGCAGGTGCAACTGGCAAGTTGATAGACCTTGTTGCTGAAAGGATGGTTAAAGAGCGCAAGGTCCGTGTGGACAGGGCGAAAGAGCTGATTGTAGAGCTTAGCAAATAGTCCAGTTCTTTGTCTAATCCTGTTTATGCTATTGGGGTTTTCTTGGTTTGGAGCAGAGCGCGCATAGTTCGCAGAAGGAGTCGTTAAATTCTTCAGGGCTCATTTTCGCAGTCGCTATGCGTTTTGCTGCTTGAGCCGCTGCGTTTTGGATTAATGGCGCAATCTCCTCGTAATTTGGGATTCTTTTATGTCCGCGCTTTGAGGTTATGTACTGGCTTATTGCGGCTTGCGTGGTGCCCAGCGTCTTAGCTGCTGCTACCTGCGTGTAATTATATTTCGCAATTAATTCTTTTGCGACAAAAGCTCTGTAAAGAGGCAGAATGTAACGCACAACGCTTTCACATGAAGCAGGCATGCTTTGCTCAACTTGCTTACATTATATAACACGTTTATGCTTAAAAAGTATGGTCCACATAGCCCACACGGAGTGCTGCTGTTGACTGTTCAAAGCATTCTTAGCAAGTCTGCTTTGGTGATTATGCCTACAACATCGCCTTTTTTAGAAACCAGCACAGCGGAATAGACCTGCAGAAGGTTTGAGATGAGCGATAAGGGCGCGTCTTCGCTGACTTGGGGAAACGCCTCTTCCATAATTTCCTCAGTGGGCAGCTTGGAGATTTGCGCTAAGTCTTTGCCGTCTAGGATTTGGCGAAGGATGGTTTTTTCTGAAATGCTGCCTACGGACTGTTTGCCGCTGAAAACTGGTATCTGCGAGTAACCGTGGTCTTTCATTAACTGTACGACCTTAACGACCGTTTCTTTTTTCTGGATGGTGACGACTTCTTTGTGGATGAGTTTTTCAGTTTGGATTTTTGTTTTGGCTTCTAGACGGTCTAGTGTGTCAAAGATTGTCTTCACTTTTGTGTAGGAAGAGTCTATTGTTCCCGCTTCTAGTTTGGCGATTAAGGATTGGCTTACGCCTGCCAGTTTGGCAAGTTCTGATTGTTTTAGGTCGAGTTGGCGGCGTTTTTTGGCGATGTCTTCGAGAGTTGGAAACATGCATTTAGTAATATTTGTATGACTAAATATTCTTTTTGGAATAAAACCTGCAAAAACACATATAACGCTGTTATGTAATCACGTTGCCTAACCAAAATACCAAGAGGTGCAACAAAAAATGACAAAAAGAAAACTAGACACACTAGCTGTTCATGCTGGACAAGAAAATCCTGATCCCACAACAGGATCAAGAGCAGTCCCCATATACCAAACAAGTTCCTACGTCTTCAAAAGTACGGAACATGCAGCGAACCTGTTCGCTTTGAAAGAGTTAGGCAACATCTACACTAGAATAATGAATCCGACAAACGACGTTTTCGAGAGAAGAGTTGCCGCCATTGAGGGTGGCACAGGAGCTTTAGCTGTAGCATCAGGACAAGCCGCTGAGACATTAGCGCTGCTGGCAATTACGCAAGTAGGCGACGAAATCGTTTCAGCCAACAACCTCTACGGCGGAACCTATCAACTCCTGCATTATACCTTCCCTAAACTGGGCAGAAAAACAACATTCGTTGACTCTCAAAAACCCAGCGAATTCAAGAAGGCAATCACTCCGAGAACACGAGCGATATACGCGGAAACCATAGGCAACCCGAAACTGGACGTGCCAGACTTCGAAGCCCTCGCGGAAATAGCTCACGATGCTGAGATTCCATTAGTTGTTGATAACACCGTGGGCGTTGGCTTAGTGAAGCCAATAGACTACGGAGCTGATATTACAGTATTGTCAGCAACCAAGTACATTGGCGGACACGGAACAAGCATAGGCGGCGTAATCGTGGATTCTGGCAAATTCAAGTGGAACAACGGCAAATTCCCTGAATTCACTGAACCAGACAAAAGCTACCATGGAGTCAGATACTGGGATGTCTTCGGTAACTTCCCAGGCTTAGGAAATGTGGCTTTTATCTTTAAAGTCCGAGTGCAGCTTCTGCGAGACATTGGACCCGCTTTAAGTCCTTTCAACGCGTTTTTGTTCCTTCAAGGGCTGGAAGATTTGCCTCTTAGACAGCGCAAACACTCCGAAAACGCCCTGAAAGTCGCCGAATTCCTGAGCAAACATCGCTTAGTTAACTGGGTCAACTATCCAGGATTGAAAGATAACCCAAACCACAAATTGGCATCCAAATACCTGAAAGGCTACTATGGCGGTCTGGTAGGTTTCGGCATAAAAGGCGGTTTAGAGGCGGGCAAGAAATTCATCAATTCAGTGAAACTGCTTTCGCATCTGGCCAACATAGGTGACGCCAAAAGCTTGGTGATTCATCCTGCATCCACGACGCATCAGCAACTGACTCCTGAAGAGCAAGCGGCAACGGGAGTAACACCAGATTACGTTAGGCTTTCAATAGGTCTTGAAGACGCTGAGGACATCATTGAAGATTTAGACCAAGCCTTGAAGACATCGGCGAAACCGTGAACATGAAGCAGCATTTTTGCTGCGCATCCCACTTTTTTAGGAGGCTGAACAATAACCGCACCTGAACAAAGCTTGAAAAACACCAAAACAAAGTACTTCACTTTCGCGCATCCGCCAAGCGAGTTGACTCTTGAATCTGGCGAAAAACTAGGCCCAATTACGCTGGCTTACGAGACGTACGGAGAACTCAACCCACAAAAGTCAAACGCCGTCCTCGTTCTTCACGCACTCTCCGGCGATGCACACGCTGCTGGACATCACAAAGGAGACACAGGTTTAGGCTGGTGGGATAACTTAATTGGGGCAGGTAAGGGCTTGGACACGGACAAGTACTTCGTGATTTGTTCCAACATTATCGGCGGTTGCAAGGGTTCCACAGGTCCTTCTTCCATAAACCCGCGTACGGGGCAAGCGTACGGTCTTGATTTTCCGATAATAACGATAGGCGACATGGTGAACGCGCAAAAACGCCTGATAGACCATTTGGGCATTGAAAAGCTGTTAGCGGTCATCGGCGGTTCGATGGGCGGCATGCAAGTCTTACAGTGGATGGTGGCTTATCCAGACAGG
>Ga0299912_10000639_pt1 | contig 29049 bp, 29 predicted proteins | sample RVTome_2_FD_207667 | JGI IMG/M metagenome (GOLD analysis project Ga0299912, IMG submission 207667) | Soil microbial communities from uranium-contaminated site in the Upper Colorado River Basin, Wyoming, United States - RVT95D214 (version 2) ... | reverse complement strand
GACTGGACGACCGGAGGCCTTAGAATGAGAGAAAACGCCGCCGGACCCTGTAGGGGCAGGTTTCAAACCTGCCCCTACGAGTGGGCTTCGCTCCGTCTTGCCTAGTTGCAGTAATTGACTTGCGCGGCAAAGGGGGATACGATAGAGCAAAGCGAGGCTAGCAATAACTGGCATTAAGGAGGCATAATGGAATATCGCAGGCTGGGCAGCTCAGGGCTCAAGGTTTCGGAGGTCGGTCTGGGGAGCAACAACTTCGGCTGGCGGCTCGATGAGCAGTCTTCCATCAGGGTTATCGAGCACGCGCTGGATGTGGGCATCAACTTCATTGACACCGCCGATGTCTACGGCCGCGGGCAATCCGAGGAGTTCATCGGCAAGGCGGTGAAGAGTAAACGGGCGCAAGTGCTCCTGGCCACCAAGTTCGGCAACCCCATGGGCGCTGGCCCCAATGAGCGGGGCGGCTCTCGACATTACATAATGCAGGCGGTGGAGGCCAGCCTGAAGCGTCTTCAGACCGATTACATTGATCTCTATCAGATGCACATATGGGATTCGACGACCCCTATCGAGGAGACCCTGCGCGCCTTGGATGATCTGGTTCGAGCTGGCAAGGTTCGCTATATTGGCTGTTCTAACTACGCTGCGTGGCAGCTTTGTGAGGCCCTTTGGACGTCGGATGTCAACAACCTGGAATCCTTCGTTACCGTGCAGCCGCAATACAACCTGCTCAATCGCAGTATCGAGCAGGAGCTGGTGCCTTGCTGCCAGGCCTATGGGGTGGGGGTCATCCCCTTTTCCCCGTTGGCGAGCGGCTTTCTTACCGGCAAATACCGTCGTGGGCAGGAAGCACCTGCCGGCACGCGTCTGGCGAGCAACCCAATGATGCAGAGTCGAGTGTTGACCGACCGCAACTTCGATCAGCTCGCCAAGCTAGAGGCCTTTGCGGTACAACGCGGCCACGGCATGGGCGAGCTGGCCATCGCTTGGTTGCTTTCACATCCCTGGTTGAGCACCGTCATCGCCGGCGCGACGAATGCCGAGCAAGTATCGGCCAACGTGGCCGCCGGAGAATGGAAGCTAACCGCCGAGGAAGCGGCAGCGGTAAATCAGATAGCGTGAAAGTGCGCTTTGAATCGGGCAACGGACGGCGGGGTCTACTTGCCGCCTTTGACCCGATGCACCTTGAGGAAGTTGGTGGCACCCCTGGCTGCAAAGGGGGTGGAGCCCACCACTACCACGTCGTCGCTAGGTTGGGCCAGCCCTCTTGCTAGTAGGACCTCCTCCATGCGCGCCAGGGCGGGCTCGGTGCTGGGTGGGATGTCCATGACTATGGGCGTAATTCCCCACCACAAAGCCAGTTGCCGGGCCAGGCCGGGTGTCGCAGTCAAGACGATAAGAGGGGCTGGCGGCCTGACCATGGAAACTAAACGGGCGGTGATGCCTGAACGCGTGAAGACTACCAGCGCCCGATTCCCCAGATCCCTGGCCAGGAGAGACGCAGCATGGGCCACAGCACGGGCTCTGCCCAATCCCCCCGCCTTCTCAATTTCAACCTGATATTTCGGGTACGCGGCTTCGGCCTGCTCAATTATGCGCGCCATCATCGACACAGTCTCTACAGGGTAAGCGCCCACCGCGGTCTCGCCACTAAGCATTACCGCGTCAGTGCCGTCGAAGACGGCATTGGCCACATCGGAGGCCTCCGCGCGGGTGGGTCGCGGATTCTGCATCATGGACTCCAGCATTTGCGTGGCGACGATGGTTGTCTTACCCGCATGTCTGGCTTGTCGAATCAATGTCTTCTGCCATACTGGCACCTCTTCGGGCGGAAGTTCCACTCCCAGATCGCCACGAGCGACAACGATGCCATCAAAAGCCCGCAGGATGGCATCCAAGTTGTGGAGGGCCTCGGGTCTCTCAATTTTAGCCAGTACGGGCACGCGAAGGCCGTGCAGCCTCATTGCTTGTCGCATCGGCTTTATGTCCTCGGCCTGGCGGACAAAGCTCATCGCAATCCAATCAACTCCCAGGTTAAGCCCAAATTCGAGGTCGTCGCGGTCCTTATCCGTGAAGCTGGGCACGTCAAGAGGCAAGCCGGGCAAGTTAACGCCCTTATTAGGCTCCAGAAGGCCCCCCTTGACGACCTCGCAGCGTACCTGTTGGCCGGCGATAGCTATTGCCTTTAGCTCCATACGGCCATCATCTAGCAATATGTGCTGGCCCGGAGCTATAGCGTGGAGCAGGTGGGGATAAGTGATTGATACCATCCCCCCCTCTCCAAGAATCACCTGCTGTCCCGGGATCAGCTCTACCGGCTGATCATTTGGTAGCCCCACGGTACGTATTTTGGCACCTTGCAAGTCTTGAATTACCGCCACATGTTTGTCCAATTCGTGGGCGACCTTACGTACCAAGCCAAACAAATGGGCGTGCTCTTGATGGGAGCCGTGAGAGAAGTTCAGACGCACCACATCGACCCCAGCCTGAAGAAGCTCTCTGATACGTTCCACAGTATTGGTGGCTGGGCCCAAAGTGGCCACTATCTTTACCCCACGCGCTGTGGCACCTCGTTGATGTCCATCCAGAGGGACACCCTTCCCTAGAGTCATGGGTTGACTGCCGTTTGATAGGCATTCACATTGTACTGGGTCATCATACGTTGCGTGTTGTAGTACGAACCGTTCAGGGCGATGGCAGAGCGCATGATCTGAGCGTAATCCGTAGGCTGTCCATAAAACATGGGGATTATCACCCGCTCGAGCTTGTCGTAAAGAGAGGCGACATCTCTGGAGGGGTCGCTCTCGCCTTCCCAACTATCGCCTATAGACCAGCCGGTCACTCCCTCGATGTGACCCTCTACCCACCAGCCGTCTAGAACGCTCAGGCTGGGCACAGCGTTGATGGCAGCCTTCATGCCGCTGGTGCCGGAGGCTTCGTACGGCTTCTGGGGGGTGTTAAGCCAGAGGTCCGCTCCGGGGCAGAGGTATCTTGCCAGATCCATTTCGTATTCTTCCAGGTAAACAACGGGCACAGCATCCTTTAGTGCCGCTGCCGCCGCGAAGACACGGCGGATTTGGTCTTTCCCGCCTTCGTCTCGGGGATGTGCCTTACCCCCATAGATGACCTGAAAGCGCCCCACCTCGCGTGCGATCCTTCTGATGCGCTCAAGGTCGGCAAAAAGCAGGTCGGCCCTTTTATAGCCGGTGGCACGCCGGGCAAAGCCAATGGTCATCACCGTGGGGTCTAGATGCACACCAGTTCGCTTTTCCACCTCTGCCAGGAGATTACCCTTGGCATCCGTGTGAGCCTGCATAATCTCCTCCAGTGGGATACCTATGGCATAGCGCAGGTAGAGATTATCCCAGCGCCATTCAGGAAAATGGCGGTCATATAGACGTTGAAATGGCTCCGCGGTCCAGGTCATGCAATGCACCCCATTGGTGACGGAGTTAATGGGATAGCTGGGGAACATGTCTCGGGATATCTCCTCATGGCGCATGGAGACACCGTTGATGTAGCGGGAGAAAATGAGGGCCAGGTGAGTCATGTTCAGGGTGCTATCCAGCAAACAATCGCAGGCCCCCAGTCGAGCTGACTGTTGGTCGCCAAGCACTTGTCGAACCAGAGTGGCGGGGAACTGGTCGGTCCCGGCGGGGACAGGCGTGTGGGTAGTGAAAACGCAACGCCGGCGCACGGCTTCAATATTATCCTGGCTTAGGGCTTGTGAAGGCCGACCTGAGGTTTGCTCATCCAACAGGGCAAGCACCAGTAGGGCGGAATGCCCCTCATTCATATGATGCGTTTGCACTTGGGTATATCCTAAGGCCTTTAACATGGCCATACCCCCCAGCCCTAATACCGTCTCTTGGCACAGGCGGTAGTGGCTATCTCCTCCGTAGAGATAGTCGGTAAGGGTCTGGTCCCAAGGGCTGTTTTCGGGAAGAGCGGTGTCCAGTAGGTATACCGGCACGTTCTGCCCCCGTATCCCACTTAGAAGGTAGCGCCATGCACGCACATGTACGGTTCGCCCTTCGATCTCCAATGTTATCCGCGACGGCAGGGGTTCCAGGAACTTCTCCGGCTCCCAGTCGTCGGCGGTCTCGGTCTGATTCCCGTAAGCATCCAGATGCTGGCGGAAATACCCCTTGCGGTGAATAAGCGTCATGCCTACCATGGGCAGGCCCAGGTCTGCACCGGCTCGGAGGGTATCCCCGGCTAGCACGCCCAGGCCGCCGCTATATGTGGGCATAGCCGGGTCAAGGCCTATCTCCATAGAGAAATAAGCAATTGTGCGTTGATTAGCATCTAGACTAGAGCTTTTTGCTATCACAGAAATATGCTCCTTAATTGAAATTATACCCAGCGCTTATCGTTCCCGGTCAAGGGTTGGCGTTATCGCCTTTTATGGAAGTGAGACAACGGAAGGTATCACGAGCGATAATAATCTCCTCATCCACTGGGATGACATGGGCTTTAAGAGTGGCACCCTCCGCACTTATTCGATCCTCAGTCCCAATAGTATGGGCATTGAGGCTGGGGTCCAAGACCAGCCCGCACCACTCCATGCCGTCGCAGATGCGGGCTCGTACCGATGGTGCATTCTCGCCGATGCCCCCGCCGAAGATGATAGCTTCCGTCTGGCCCAGCACAGCTAAATAGGCGCCGATATACTTTCTTACACGGTAGCAAAACATCTCTACCGCCAGAGCGGCGCGGGCATCCCCGGCGGCCTCCGCTTCCAGAAGCTCTCGCATATCTCGCGAGCGTCCGGAGACGCCGAGAAGCCCAGACTGAGTGTTGAGCCAGGCTTCCGCCTGTTCGATGCTCACACGCTCATTGCGGGCTAAGAAGCCGGCCAGGGAGGGATCCACATCACCTGAGCGCGTTCCCATGATAAGCCCTTCCAGAGGTGTGAACCCCATGGAGGTGTCTATTGAGTGGCCTCCGCGCACGGCGGTGGCTGAGCACCCATTGCCCAGTTGCAGCGTTATGAGGTTTACTTGTTCTGTAGGTCTGCTTGTGATGGCTGCATAGCGCTCGGTCATGTAGCGGTGTGCCAGCCCGTGGAAGCCATAGCGGCGGATCCCATGCTTTTCGGCCAACTCCAGGGGAATAGCATATTTTGAGGCCTTCTCAGGGATAGTGAGGTGGAAAGAGGTATCGAAAGTGGCTACCTGGGGGAGAGCCGGCCCTAGCGCTGATCGAGCAGCGCGAATGGCTCTCAGCGAGGGCTCGTTGTGTAAGGGCGCGAGATAGCTTAGGGCCTCCAGAGATTTAGTAACATCGTCATCGATAAGGGTGGGCCCCATGAAGTTTGCTCCCCCATGCACCACCCGGTGGCCAACTGCCTCAAATCCTACTAACCCTGTCGAGCTCAGCCAGCTCAATACCAGGTCTGTGGCCTGGCCGTGGTCAGCCATCGCACGATTGTCTTTGAGGGCCGCAGCGTTTTCGGCGGTGAATTGGATATTTGCCTGATCTCCGATGCCGTCGACAATGCCAGAGGCTAGCCGTTTCTCCTGCCAAGAAACCGAATGCTCAGCTTGCACTTCGATGAGTTGGAACTTGAGCGTGGAACTCCCGCAGTTGATGGCCAGGATTTTCATGGAACATCGCCCTCTCCAGTACGGGCAGGTTTAAAACCTGCCCGTACTCCTCCCGTACTCCAGCCCGTTGCTAGGTTCAAATTGCGCTGTCCGAGTGCAGCAGGGCTTGATTACCGACACATCAATCTTGTAGCTATGTTAGAGACCCTATGAATCGCTGTCAAGAGTACATGCCAGCAAAAGCCTCGTGGCTTTGTATTACCATCGCTGAGAGGTCTCTCTTAGGGGAGATAGTTAAGAGGATTGACAACTTGGCCGTTGAGGCTCAACTCGAAGTGTAGGTGAGGGCCTGTGGTTCTGCCAGTATTGCCTATATAGGCGATAACCTGCCCTTGCTCTACTCTATCGCCAACGCTAACGGCGAATTGAGAGCAATGGGCGTAGAGACACTGAGAGCCGTTGTCGTTATCGATCACGAGATACCAGCCATAGCTCCAATCCAATTTGAGCATTTTAACCACCCGGCCCGAAGCGGCGGCATATATTGGAGTGCCTATGGGGGCGGCGATGTCTATACCGGCATGGTAAGCGCCGAAGTACTGGGTGAGCATGCCGTACGTGGGCCAAGCGAACCCTTTCTCCTCTTTAGGTTGAGGAGCAGGCGTTGCTTTGGGCTCAGGAGTGGGTTGTGCCTTGGGCTCAGCGGGCGGCGGTTTGTATACACCACCGGGCACGACGATTTTCAGTCCCACAGCCAGCGCATCGGGGTTAGCTAGTTGATTTGGCTCATAGTTGGCTATCGCTGCTACATCTACTCCGTATCTCTTGGCAATAGAGTCTAAAGTGTCTCCATTGGCCACTGTATGCAGGACTCCGTCAACGGGCGGAATCGACAACTTCTCCCCCACGGAGATAAGGTACCCGTTGCCGATCTGATTCGCCCAGATAACCGTCTGCGGGCTGATACCGTACCGCTGAGCAATGGAAGCTACTGTATCGCTAGGGGCGATCTCATAAGTGACAACGCTTTGCCTCGGCCCGTCTGGCTTGTCCAGTACCAATTCATCTGCTACTGCGGTCTGCGATGCTTGTGAGGTTTCGCCATTTGGGGTGGATTCGCTTCGTGTCGTGGTGGCAGGGATAGGAGGGCTCTCTAAGTACTGGTCTTGGTCCTTGGCAAAGGAGGCGATATAGGAAATGTCCATCGCCGCGTAGGCCATACCACCGCCCAAAGCTGGCCTTTGCCTCGATAAGGTGGCTCTACCCGGGATGGCTGAAAGGATCGCTAAAACGACGATGAATACGTGTAGAAGATGGTGACGGGTTATGATGATACCCGCGGAGCTGGCTAAGCTAATTCTACTATACCTCCTTAATTGGTGATAGCCTCACACCTCCTCATCATCCCCACTATTTCCTACATCGAATACTGCAGGCATAATAAAACACTTCTTCAGCATTTGTCAAGTCTTGCCTTGGCCGGGCAGCGTCTCACTCACCTAGCTTGCCGATCCATGGCTACATTTTTCGGCAGTCCCGATTTTTTCGGGATCCCGACTCGTCGGGGCCCCGAGTGCACGCCTTGGCTCAAGTACGGGCAGGTTTCAAACCTGCCCCTCCAATTGGTACGTCAAAATATGCTTTAGGATGTCCAGTGCCCTGTCAGCCTCTTGAAGTGTGACTATTAGGGGTGGCCCGATGCCGAGCCGGCCGCCCCATTTTCGGATGAGGAGACCCTTTTCCTGGGCACGTGCGATCACCTCTTCGCCCACATGCCGCTCATCTGGGAAAGTGGTCTTCCTAGCTTTATCTTTAACCAGCTCTATTCCAATCATGAGGCCAAGCCCGCTAACGTCGCCCACATAGGGCAAATCTATGAACTCGGTCTTGAGTCGATCTAGGATATGGTTCCCTACTTTTGCCGCATTCTCTGCGAGGTTCTCCTTTACCAGGATCTCCATGTTCTTTACCGCTGCAGTGCAACACGAGGGATGGCCGCTGTAGGTAAAGCCGTGAGGGAAATTGACACCCTTCAAACCTTCATGTATTTTGTCGCTCACGGCCACTGCAGCAAAGGGAAGGTGCCCGCTGGTGATACCCTTAGCCATGGTCATCAGGTCCGGTGTCACATCCCAGTGCTCGACAGCAAACATCTTGCCTGTGCGCCCGAAGCCGGTCATCACTTCATCGGCGATAAGTAGCACATTGTGCTCGGTGCAGATTTTTCTCACCAGTGGCCAATATTCTGACGGCGGGGCGATCATGCCAGCCACTCCTTGCACTGGTTCGGCAATGAAGGCAGCAACACTATCTTCCCCTTCTCTTTCAATAGTCTCGGCTAAAGACCGAGCGCATTCTATGTTGCAGTTGGGGTATTCTTCCCCATACTCGCATCGATAGCAATAATAGCCAGGTATACTGATAGAGCCCGGCGGTATGGGCCCAAAGAGCCGTGACATACTTAGGCCCCCTGCAGCCAGTGCGCCAAAAGTAGCCCCGTGATAGGCACCATTTAGGCTGATAATCTTGTGCTTATCTGTACCCTTCGTCCGCCAATAGGCTCGGGCTATCTTAATGGCTGATTCTACGGCTTCCGAGCCGCCGCAGCAGAAGAAAAAGTGATCCAACCCTTTGGGGACAAGCTCTGCCAGTATGTTGGCACACTGGATGGTTGCCGTATTGGAGTATCCGTAGAATGTGCTTGCCCAAGACAATTTCTTCATCTGGGCATAGACTGCCTCCGCGATCTCCGCGCGACTGTACCCCACGTTGACCACTATTAACCCTGATGAAAAGTCCATATATTCCTTGCCATCGGTATCTTTCAGCGTAATGCCGTGACCCTCCTCAAAAACTGGCCCGGTGGCTTCTCCGATGGTGGTGAACGGGTGTATTACATGAGACAAATCCTGGCTGAGAAGCTCCTCTGTTCTTTTCGATCTAGCCATGTCACCCCCTTTTTGTGGCTAAGCGGTGATCATATTGAGTACCATAAGCCTCGCTGGTGGGAAGTCTAGCATAAACCAAAGTGGCGGACAAGAAAAGCTCTATGCTTGAGGCTATTTGGCAACCTATCCCCCTGCCCCCTTCCCTTTTCAAAGGGAAGGGGGGCGTAGAAGTTTGAGAGGGAGCTCTGCCCCCTCTCAAGAAGCTCTTCCCTCTCCCCTTACTAAGGGGAGAGGGATACAGAGGGATACAGGGTGAGGGGTTTATGAATAATCTCTATCGTTGCTACTTGCAGTTTCAGGTCATCCTGGCTCTCTACGGTATTGCAGGTAGGAATAGATAGTCGTGTAAACAGCTACTATAAGCACCGGCACAAGAATAAATAGGAAGGCGTAGTCTGGGAATAAAGCCCCTATGAGCGTTACAACAGCAGCAATTTTGAACAATTTGCCTCCCACCTTGTGCGTCTTATCCCATACCGCGTCACTGTTCAAGGTCCAAGGGGTTCTAATGCCGATAAAGTAGTTTCTTTTTGCGTTTTCAATAAGGATACCAAGATAGTAAAACAAGAGGCCTAAGGCGATGGGAAGAATTACATTGGGGCTCACCTTGACCCCAATGTTCCAGAAAATTACCTGAAGCTGGAGGGCGAGCATGAATATGGAGAACAAGATGATGAATCCATCATAGTACTTTCTGAATTTCTCGATGTTTGCCCTGAGAGGGTCTATCCTTGGAATGACTAGGAAAAGCAGAATGATTGGAAGGAGAATTAGAGGCAATATGAACGAACCCCACAACCTTGACATATATCCGTCCACTTGGCCTTTTGCGTTCCAATGGGTGGCCATTCTCTCCGGCATCTGCGGATAGAAATAAATACCGACGATAAATGACAATATGATTATCCCCAGTACTACTAGCTCACCTTTTCTCATATTTTCGATTACTCACCTTAGACTATTCTATGTCCGTTAATTACCGCTTACTGTGTCGTGTAGCCACCGTCTACGGCCATGGCGTGTCCGGTGACAAAAGAAGCCGCATCCGAGCATAGCCACACTACGGCCTCTGCAATCTCCTCCGGTGCTCCCATTCGCCCCACTGGGTGTCGCGCGTCCAGGGCTGCCTCGAATTCAGGTCTTTGAGCGATGATGGGGTCGATCATCGCGGTGTGTATAAAGCCCGGGCAAACTGCGTTAATCCGGATGCCGTTCCGAGCGTACTGTAACGCTGCTGACCTGGTCAACCCTACCACGCCGTGTTTGCTGGCAGTGTAGATGGCATTGCCGCGCTCCCCGACCAGTCCAGCGAGCGATGCAGTGTTGACGATAGCGCCGCTGCCCTGTTTGAGCATCTGAGGAATCTCGTACTTCATGCACAGCCACACCCCTTTCAAGTTGATGGCCATAACGCGATCCCAGTTCTCCTCGGACGATTCATGTATTGGGCCACTGCCGGCTAGTATACCGGCGTTATTGAAGGCGCAATCCAGCCGGCCGTAGACCTCGATGGTTCTCTTTACCATCGCCTCGACGTCGGTAGCCTTCGACACATCGGCGTAAATGAATATACAATCGCTGCCAGCCTCTCTAATCATGCTCACTGTTTTCTCACCACCCTCTGCGTTCACATCGGCGAGGGCAACTTTTGCCCCTTGCCGAGCGAAGGCGAGGGCAGAAGCCTGGCCGATCCCGGAGCCTCCGCCCGTTACCAGAGCGACTTTACCTGCTAGCTGTTCCGTCAATGGTCACCTCCTCAGCCTATTGGGGGTTCCTATACTTAGGACACTTTAAGTAGGTGAGGACGCATTTGTCAAGCATCCTGTCCGGGGCGATTCAACAATCAGTAGGGGCAGGTTTCAAACCTGCCCCTACAACGGGTTTGCCAGGGCGAGCGTTCTTAAATGGCGCGGCAGGTTTTTCTCTGGCATCTCTTGATGGTCGCGGGAGGGGGCCAAAAGCAAGACAACGGAAGCAAAGAGGAGCTATAATGGCACGACATATTTCCAAGCGAGCTTGGAGGCAGGACGTTGGATATCAAACTGACTTTTCTAGGTGCCGCTCAGAATGTTACCGGCTCACAGTACCTTGTGGAGGCAAACGAGGTCAGATTCCTAGTGGATTGCGGACTTTATCAGGAAAGGGAGCTTAGGGGACGAAATTGGGAACCCTTTGCCCTCTCCCCTGGTAGGCTGGATGCGGTGCTTCTGACCCATGCCCACCTTGATCATTGCGGCCTGTTGCCCAAGCTGGCGCGCGAAGGGTTTCGCGGGCGTATCTATTGTACTGGAGCTACTGCCGACATTGCTGAAATCGCACTCTTGGATTCGGCCAGTATCCTGCAGGAAGACGCGGAGTTCAAGAAAAGGAGACACGAGCGGGAGGGGAGAAGAGGCCCCTATCCTGAGATGCCCCTCTATACTACCGCTGACGCCAGGGCCTGTTTCCCCTTATTCTCGCCCGTCCGCTATGGGGAGCTAGTCCATGTTGGCGAGGGGGTTGCCGCAGCTTTCCACGACGGCGGCCATGTTCTGGGCTCTTCCATTATAAAGGTTACAATCAACCAGAAGGGAGACGAGAGAACGCTCGTCTTCTCGGGGGATGTTGGACGTTGGCATAACCCCATTCTGCGAGATCCAACGCTTTTCGCTGAGGCGGATTATGTCCTGGTGGAGTCTACCTATGGCGAGAGGCTGCATGCGAGCTCGGAGGCCATAAGTGCAGAGCTGGCTGAGGTGATAAACTTCACTGTCGAAGCGGGAGGCAACTTGGTTATCCCCAGCTTCGCTATCGAGCGGTGCCAGGATGTCCTCTACTATCTTAATAAGTTGCTTTTCGAGGATCGTATACCTCACATCATGGTTTTTGTCGATAGCCCCATGGCGGTAAGCGTCACCAGAGTGTTTGAGCGTCATCCGGAATTGTACGACAAAGAGATGTTGGAACTCGTCCGGCGAGGGAGTTCGCCCTTCGATTTTCCTGGCCTTACCATGGTCAGGACCATAGACGAGTCAAAAGCGATAAATCACATAAAGGGGTCGGTGATGATAATCGCTGGCTCCGGCATGTGCACCGGAGGTCGTATCAAGCATCACCTGGTGGCAAACATATCCAGACCGGAGAGCTGCATCCTCTTTGTGGGCTATCAGGCAGTGGGCACTTTGGGAAGACAGATCGTGGATGGTGCCAAAGAAGTAAGAATACTGGGGCAGATGCACCCCGTTAGGGCAAGGGTGGTGCAGATAGACGGGTTTTCCGCCCATGCGGATAAGGATGAATTGCTACGTTGGCTATCCGGTTTCCAGAAGCCGCCAAGGCGTTTATTCGTTGTGCATGGCGAGCCGGAAGCGGCTTCACACTTTGCCGGCCTGGTGCGAGAGAAGACCGGTTGGGAGACGTCGATGCCGAAATACCGGGAGCAGGTTATCCTTGAGTAACGTCGGTGTTTTCGGTCTCCGGAGCTCTATCGCCTTCTTGCCCTTCTTTGCCGCTGAATGCCGCTTTTGCTTCCTGCCCTAGTTCCACTGCCCGCTCCTTGATATCCTCCACGCCGTGTCTTACCGTCTGGCGCGGTGAAACATCCACGCGAGATTGGGTGGGTATGATGATCCATAACACAATGTAGGCCAGGATGCCCAATCCGGTGGTCAAGGCAAGGAGCACGGCCAGCACCCGGACAATAGTCGGGTCTATACCGAGATACTCCCCAAAACCTCCGCAAACACCCCCTATCATACGGTTGGTTTCGCTGCGGTAAAGCCTGCGGGTCATGCGTCACCTCCATTTGTAGTTTACATAACGTCCATATCGTCTAGCATCCTAACTCGTAACGACGAAGCTGCCAGTCATGGTTGTTGGATGAATGTCGCATCGGAAGAAATACGTACCTGGCACCTCCGGTGCAGTGAAATTATACTCTATAATCGTTGGTCCTGTAATAACCCTCCCTTGAAAAATGACCTTTGTTGCTGCCCGAGTTTCATAAACAGCTAGATTGTGAGGGATGACCTCTTTGTTATTAAAGACCACAGTTACGTTTGCACCGGCGGGGACGGTGATTGTGGTTTTGTCAAATGTTAGGTTCTGCGCACTGAGGCTTATGGTAATGTTTTTGCTCGCGGAGCCATCCGTGGGCGTCGCGATTATGCCCGTGGGGGTGGACGTGGGTGTCCTTGAGACGGGGGCGGGCGTGGGAGTAGGCGTGGGCATTCTTGAGATGGGGGTAGGTGTGGATGCAGGCGCTCCCTGACATGCGGTTACCACCCCTAACAGGGTTACCAAAACTAAGGCCAGTAATTGTTTAGCAAGACTAAATTCAGTTCTCATTTATGATTCCTTTCGCCGGAAGTCATTCCTATTTCTCATAGCTTAATTTGAAAGGGAGGTGCCTTGGCTAATCATAGCGAGTAGTGATTACAAAGTCATAAATCGTAAAGGAAAAAAGTTAAATAAATATTTCAATTTAGAGTGGGTGCCTGATACCATTGAGGAAATGGATTTCAGACTTTTAGCTAGCCATCCAGCCGGCAGATCGACAGCTGTGAACAACGATTGGTCAAAATACCTATTGACACTCCATAATATGTAAGCTAAAATATGTAGTGAAGTAAGCTAAAATGCTTACACAGAGATATTTTTGAACTGAATAATAAAGAGGGGGCACGATGAACGCCAGATTATGTTCGGGCGTTTTCGGTTGGGTAGTGAAGTCAAAGCCGGCTTGAAGGTCGGTTTTTGTGTTTTTTAAGGTGTGGCAAGGAAGGAGTTGTTGAAAACAAAATAATTGGCCCCGAATGGTGAGCAGACCACCGGGGCCAGAGTACCAGGTGCGCCTAACACCGATACTTGTTCATTATATCACAAGGGCCGGTGCAGCGCAATCTGAATCGGCCCTTTTTGTTATCGCGAATTTGCTGTCTTCCAGGGGTGATGTAAAGAAGTTCGAGAGGTGAGCACAGTTCTCTGAAAAAGGGGATTGAGAAAGGAGCGAATTTATGTTGGGGAAGAAGTTGGGTGTGTTAGTGGTGCTCGGTTTGCTGGGGGTGGTAGCATTGCTTTTGGCCTGCGCATCCCCGGCGGAAGAGGGGGGGCAAGCGCCGGGGGGAACAGCGACGAGGGTAGTGTTGCCGACAGCAACCCCGACACCGCTAGGAGGCGTCAAAATTACGCCCGGTGGGATTTTGCGGTCGGGAAGCGTAGCGTACGCAGTACCTAGCTGGGACCCTTACCGCAGCACCAATTACAAGGGCCACACGGAGTTGAATTTGGTTCATGCCTTCCTCATTAACTTCCACTACGGCACACAGTATCCGGCCTGGAACTTCGAGTTGACCAGCGATGGCCTGGCCCAGAGCTGGGAGGTTTCCGCGGATGGCAAGACCTATACCTTCCACCTCCGGCAGGGGGTGAAGTTCCAGAATAGGCCGCCGGTGAACGGGCGGGAGTTGGTGGCCGACGATGTGAAGTATAGCATCGAGCAGATAAGGGATACCCCGGGCTCGCAGCAGGCGTGGAAGTTCGCGATCGTTGAGAAGATAGAGACCCCTGACAAGTACACGGTGGTCGTTCGCCTCAAGGAGCCGCGGGCCTCCTTCCTGCTCTATCTGGGCGACCCTTATAGCGAGATCGCGCCTAAGGAGACGGACCTTCCAGGGGAGGGCAGGGCGAGGTGGTATACGGCGGTGGGCGCGGGGCCCTTCGAGATCATCTCGGAAATACCCGACGTAGGCCAGGTCTACCGGAAGAACCCCACCTACTACCGGGCCAATGAGGGGCTGCCCCACCTGGATGAGTTGCGGAGGATGATCATCTCTGACGACGCTACAACGCTGGCTGCCTTCCGGGCCGGTCAGATCGACATCCGGGGCATAAACAGGTTAGACCTGGACAGCGTGAAGAGTACCAACCCCGACATCCACTGCCAGGAGGGCGAGGTTTCCTCGGCTACCTTGGGTATAACCTTCCGGATGGACAAGCCGCCCTATAACGACATTCGGGTGCGACAGGCCATCGCCCTGGCCTTTAACGACCAGGCGGTCATCGATGGCAACTATTTGGGCTACGGCATCGAGCAAAGGGGGCCCATCAACGTGGCTCACCCCTACTACCTCGAGGATCAGGGGGAGTGCAGCAAGTACTACCAGTACAATGTCGCGGAGGCGAAGCGGCTCCTGACCGAGGCCGGATACCCCAATGGCTTCAAGGACATCCTCAACAGCACGCCCGGCTACGGCACTACTGTCGTGGAGTACGGCGAGATCGTCATCGACCAGATGAAGCAGATCGGGATCACCCTCGAATATAAGCTCAGGGAATATGGCTCCCACGTGTCTACTGCCCTCCAGGGCAAGTACGACGGGATGTTCTGGGGCTACTTCTATGGCTCTAGCTTCGACCCCGATGACTGGCTGATAGCGCCCTTCGAGCCCTTCACCGAGGCAGGGGGCAAGAACCAGGCCCATGTGGACGACCCTAAGGTGCTGGAGATGATCTACGCCCAGGCGAAGGCCACGAACGAGGAGCAGCGCAGGCAAATCCTGAACGACATCCAGAGGTATCTGGCCTGCCAGCAGTATTACATCTTCTGGCCTAGGTCATATGGTGTCACTTGCCTGCATCCCTGGGTCTATGGCTATTTGGTCCATGCCGCCTTCTATAGCGCGGGCCGGATCGTGGAGCAGGTCTGGACGACGGAGGATGCCCCGGGCAGGAAGCTGGCGCTGACGAAGGATGCGTTCCCTTACGACAAGTTTAAGAAGTAGGCTTGAGAATTGCCTTAGATAGTACTAAGCAGAGAACAACAAACCCTACTTTCGCTAAAGGGCTAGGCTCTGCCATAGGTTAAGTCTCCTCTCCTGGGCAGTGCCTAGCCCCTCCACACAACACGTGGTTTAACTATGAGTAACAGCTAGGGCGTAAAATTTAGCAAGTATTACAAAGGGGCCATCCCGGTAATCGTCTCCAGGATGGCCCCCTCCTCTTCGCTATCATCTAGCTTGGACCTCTATCTTTTGGGGAGCCTTCTCCTCCATAACTGGAAGTTGCACTTCCAGCACACCGTTCTCGTATGTCGCCGAGATCTTGCTGGCATCTAGATCATCAGGGACTGAGATCGTCCTTCGGAAGCTACCGTAACTCCTCTCGGAGCAGTAGAATTCCTCTTCCTGGATCTCTTTCTCCAGCTTCTTCTCTCCTTTGATGATAAGTTGGCCATCAGCCACAGAAATGTCGATGTCTTTCATCTCAACACCGGGCACCTCCATCCTGATCACCGTCCGGCCATCTCGATCGAAGACCTCCACAGGAGCAATGTACCTGCCGTCTTCCAACAATGGCCTAAACAGGTGGTAATGCGGCCAATCAAACCACCGGACATGGCGACCGAGAAACCTATCCAACTCTCGCAAAGGCTCCCAAACCGTCAATTCTCTTGTTCCAAATCTCTCAGCCATCTAAGCACCTCCTTCAATTTTTATTATCATATAATTATAAATTCACCGTTTGGCTTCGTATGTGACTTTTGTCTCGTGAAAGACATGCCCAAATCGGCCTTGTTTTAAAAATGTCATATGTTTTCAACTTTTCTACTCCTACATTTTATGATTTCTACATTCTATTTCGTTATCATGTGGGTGCTTTGAATTAAAGCGTGCATAACCGCAGCGATGAAGGGTCTAGCTGCTGGCGAGAGTGTTAGTACCTGGTCTAGCGGCGGCACATTTGCTTATTCACCATAATCAACGCTAGCGCACGTATTCCCGAGCCTTGGAGACTGAGTGTGAGAAGATACAGGCTTATACAGCATACTGCGGATACCGGCTTAGTTGCTTACGGAGGCACCCTAGCTGAGGCGTTTGCGAACGCAGCCTATGGGCTATTCTCCATAATTGCCGAACTCAAGGGAGTAAAGGAAGTGGAAGCTCGCCAGTTAGAGGTTAGCGAAGAGGACCCGGAGGCTTTGCTCGTCGAGTGGCTCAATAGTCTGATATATATCTTTGACGTAGAGATGCTTCTGCTAAAGAGGTTCGATATAGGCTATTTTGATAGTAATACTTTGAAGGCAACTTGCTATGGTGAGAGATACGATCCCTCCCACCATCAACTTAAGATAGGAGTTAAGGCCGCCACATATCACATGCTGAAAGTGGATGAAGGGAGAAACCGGGTACAGGTCATATTCGATGTCTAGGAGGTGGAGAAATGCCGCGGTGGAGAGGGCGTCTGGAAAAACTTGATGATTATCGGTGGCTTATACCGAAGACCTATAAGGCGGGGATGCGCGTGCCGGGGCTGATCTATTCCAGCGAGGAAATGCTGGCACATGTCCTTGACGAACAAGCTCCGGAGCAAGTCGCCAATGTCGCCTTTCTGCCCGGCATAGTAGGCTATTCTCTAGCCATGCCAGATATTCATTGGGGATATGGTTTTCCCATAGGTGGGGTGGCCGCCATAAGGGTAGAAGATGGGGTAGTCTCTCCGGGTGGGGTGGGTTTTGACATCAACTGCGGGGTACGCCTATTACGGACCAACATGGTTGAAGAGGAAGTGAGGCCCAGGATAAAAGAGCTTATAGATGCCCTCTATGTGAACGTGCCCTCCGGACTGGGTTCGGCGGGGAAGATAAGACTGCGCCCCGGGGAAATAGATAAGGTCTTGATCAAGGGTTCGCGTTGGGCAGTGGAGAGTGGATTTGGTAGGCAAAAAGACCTAGAGACAACGGAGGAAGGCGGCCAGATGGTGGGGGCCGATCCCTCAAAGGTAAGCCACAGGGCCAAGGAACGGGGTGTGCCTCAACTAGGTACCTTGGGCTCAGGGAACCATTTTCTAGAAGTGGCAGTTGTGGATCGTATATATGAACCGGAGATTGCCGACGTGATGGGGATTAATCAGGTCGGGCAAGTGGTGCTTCTTATCCATTGCGGATCCCGAGGGTTGGGGCATCAGGTAGCGGATGATTACATTAAAATAATGATTAGGGCAATGAAGGAGTATGGCATCGAGCTGCCTGATCGACAGCTCGCTTGCAGTCCCGTAAACTCTTCAGAAGGCGAAGATTATCTTTCCGCTATGCGGTGTGCTGCTAATTACGCTTGGGCTAACCGTCAGTGCATAAATCACTGGGTTAGGGAGTCTTTCTGCCAAGCAATGGGGAAATGCGATGAGGCAGAGGCAGGGCTCGAGGTCATCTACGATGTAGCCCACAACATGGCCAAGATAGAGGAGCACGAGGTGGATGGCGAGATCAAAACGCTTTGTGTACATCGAAAGGGGGCTACCAGGGCTTTCCCCCCAGGCCACCCTGATCTGCCGGAGAAATATGCTCGGATAGGGCAACCGGTTCTGATACCCGGGGATATGGGCCGTTTATCCTACGTGCTGGTGGGGACTATGCAAGCTATGAAGGAGACCTTTGGCTCTACCTGCCACGGTGCCGGCAGGGTAAAGAGCCGGGCAGCGGCCAAACGAGAGCTTAGGGGCGAGGAAGTACTAAGGGCGTTAGGGGCTCGCGGCATAACGGTCAAGGCGGGCAGCGTTCCAGGCCTGGCGGAGGAGGCTTCAGAGGCCTATAAAGACGTAACCTCTGTTGTCGAGGTTGCTCATAATGCGGGTATCTCCAAAATCGTTGCCAGAACCAAGCCTATGGGAGTAATCAAGGGGTGAGATTAACGATGGCATCTGAAGCCAGGCCACAGCGAAGTTTGACCAAGATGCAAGCCCTTGCCAGGCTGAGGCAAGAGTTGCGGCTGGCTATGCCACCGGAAAGGAGGTTGGTGTTTGGCGAGGGTAGCCCCGAGGCCATACTATCCATCGTGGGCGAGGCTCCGGGTAGGGAGGAGGAGGCCCTGGGCCGACCCTTTGTTGGTGCAGCAGGCCAGCTCCTCGACCAGCTTCTGGCTAAACACTCATTCAGGCGGGAGGAGCTTTGGATCACGAATGTGGTTAAATGGCGTCCTACGGAAGAGGATCATCGCTCTCGCACGCGGGCACCGCGCCTAAGCGAAGTCAACCTCAGTCGAGGATGGTTATTGAAGGAGCTGGAGATTGTAAACCCTAGGATTATCCTCTGTCTAGGCAATGTGGCTGCAAGGGCGCTTATCGACAGTCGATTTAGGATGAGTGCCGACCATGGGCACTGGGGGGAAGGCCTGTATGGCGTCGTCGCCTTGGCCACATTTCACCCGGCGTATGTTCTGCGTCAAGGGAGCAGACGTGGCCGAGTTTGGGATGGGGTGAACCGAGACTTTCAGATGGTGAAAGCTCGCTACGAGCAACTTAAATCTCTTGAGTAATGCATTCGGCAATCATTAAGGGGGCTGAGTATGGGTACGCTACGTATCGTTTCACGAAGTGCCGAGCCTTTTAGGGACCGGATGGAAGCAGGGCAATTTTTGGGGCGCGAGCTAACTCAGTATCATGGCCAGGAAACGGTGGTGCTCGGCATACCTCGCGGTGGCATTGTCGTGGCAAATGAGCTGGCCCGGGTCCTCGAGGGAGACCTTGATATCGTCCTCTCGCGTAAACTGGGCGCTCCCGGCCATTCCGAGCTTGCCATAGGAGCTTTGGCCGAAGATGGTAAGTTGTTCCTCAATGACGATTTAGTCAGGGAACTGGGCGTACAGAGTGCCTACATCCAGCAGGCGCGGGCAAGACAGCAGGTCGAGATCTTGCGTCGTAACGAGCTAATTCGGCGGGTACTTCCCAAGGTTTCCCTGCAAAAAAGGCTGGTCATAGTGACAGACGATGGTGTAGCTACCGGTGCAACCATGCAGGCGGCGTTGTGGGCGGTGCGCCAGGAGCATCCCCAAAAGTTAATTGCGGCACTACCGGTGGGTCCAGAGGAAACATTGAAAAGACTGGCTGAAGATGCGGATGAAATGGTATGTCTTCGGGCTCCACCACTATTCGGCGCGGTGGGGCAGTTCTATTTGCGGTTTGAGCAGATTGAGGACGAAGAGGTACTGAGAACACTGAGGGAGGAACGGGAGAGAAAACGCAACAAACAACACAAATGACTTAGCGCCCCCAAGGGGCCCCTTTAGATAGATTAGCTATTACTGGCAAAGTGGCCTTGATTGATGGATAGCTGCTAAGTGGCTAGCCAGCCCCCATCAATGACTATCGCCGCTCCCGTTATATAATCGGATTCCTCGGATGCCAAAAAGGCCACCAGATTAGCCACGTCTTCGGGCTGACCCAGCCTGTGCTTGGGTATTCTGGCGAGAAGCGGCTCGAGCTGGCCACTCTCTTTAGCCCCTTTCGCCATATCAGTGTCTATCGCCCCGGGACAGATGGCGTTGACATTTATGCCATGGGGCGCAAGCTCCAGTGCCAAAGCCTCAGTTAGAGCGATAACGCCTCCCTTTGACGCCGTGTAATGAGCAACCAGAGGATAGGCGATACCACACCCGCCTGAAGATATGGAAGCAATGTTGATAATGCGACCCCATCCATTCTTCATCATCTCTCTGGCGGCAGCTTGAGCGCATATGAACTGGCCTTTAAGATTCACAGTCATGATAGCATCCCAATCCTCGTCCGTCAGCTCCAAGAAGGGCTTATAGGATATTATCCCGGCGTTGTTCACCAGTATATCCACTTTGCCGAGTTCTGCCGCGGTTCTTCTCACCATCTCATCGACCTCAGCCCTCGAAGTTACGTCGCATTTCAGCGCCAACCCCTTTCTGCCGAGATCTTCGATTTCAGCGACTACTCTCTGACAGTCTTCTTGGCTGATATCGCTTACCACCACAGTGGCTCCCTCTTTGGCCAAGGCCAAGGCTGCGCCGCGCCCTATGCCCCTTCTGGCTCCCGTCACGATGGCTACTCTATTGTCCAACTTCATCTGAGTCACCCCCCAAGATTGGATACTTATTCTAAATCTAGACAATGATAGCCGGCGAGAAGTGAAAAAGTCACAAAATGAAGGGCAAAAAGGTTAAAAAACTATGACACTTTTTCGAGAATCTTTCATATTAAGTAGAAGCCATATTCACCTGAGCGGCCATCCTCTCCAGAAGATTGCAGCGAACGACATATCGACATAGCGGTGCATATATGCTACTATGCACTAGGAGGTGGTAATCCATGGGCACAGCGTTAAAACGCACCACAATTTTCCTGACTGAAGAGCAGCATGAGAGGCTTCGTCGCCTAGCCTTTGAGCAGCGGACTTCCATGGCCAAGCTTCTCCGCGATGCCGCTCTGGAGATATTGGAAGATGAGGAAGATATTCGAGAAGGGCTGAAAGCATTATCTGACGAGGAAGGCACACTAAGCTGGGAGCAGTATCAGAAAAGCAGGCAGGAGCGCCTGGGTGGGCTATGAAGTTCGGCTGAGACGATCGGCTCAGAAGGAGCTAGATGCTCTCCCAGAGCAAGACTACGAAAAGGTCGCCAAAGTCATCGGCACCCTAGAGGAAAATCCAAGACCACCACGAGTCAAGAAGTTAGCTGACAGCGCTCTGTGGCGCATTCGGGTAGGGCAGTACAGGGTGGTATATGCTGTAGACGATGAAGCGCAATCGGTCACCATAGTAAGGGTAGCCCGGCACAAAGAGGATACCTATGAAGGGCGGTAAGATAAGCACCCAGACCGGCTAACGGCGGAGTGCAACGCTATAGTAGCCGGCTTCCTCGCACGCGTCCTGTAGATCACTACTTCTGAAACTAAATCAGGAGGCTGAGAAATGGATCGCCTGGAACGTGAATCCCGACTAGTCGGGATTCTGGAGCTCCTTGAAGGCCTCCACGGGCTAGAGCCGCTCAAAAAGCTGTTCTGGTCCGAGCTGAACTATGACCGCGTAAATCAGCCTCTTTCGCGTCGTGGCTGGAGCCAAACCGCAGCTAACGCCCTCGACGACGACCCGGTACTGTTTGCCGGCGGCGGGCAGAACAATGACTTCCACGTTGTTTACAGCCGTTTGCCAGCGTGATGCCGTATATGAGGCAGTAATCAGCCTGGTGGAAGCACGTTTGAGGAAGGCGGGGAGCCTGGGAAATAAATAACCTGTATTCATCGTAGGGGCGGACCTCCGTGTCCGCCCCATCCTGAACGGGCAAATCACAGGGGATTGCCCGTACGACGTTGAGGAACCGGTAAAGACGGAATAAAAATGAATGCGTTTAATCCCGAAATCCATCATCGCCATTCAATCCGGCTGAAGAATTACGATTATTCTCAACCAGGGGTATATTTTGTCACGACATGCACCCAGAATCGGGCGTGTCTATTCGGCGAAATCGTAGGGGCGGACCTTCGTGTCCGCCCACAAAACCCCAAGGGGCAATCACAGGGGATTGCCCCTACGACGAACACGACGCATCCCGGCGACGGGGCATCAAGATTGGTTTTGAATGATGCGGGACGCATGGTTACCACCATCTGGCAACAAATCCCTGATTTCTATCCAGGCACCGATGTTGACTCATTTGTGGTTATGCCGAATCATTTTCATGGAATCATCATCATCTGGGATGGGCAACCAAGGGTCTCCCCGATATCGCTACCTGAAATTGTGCAACGGTTTAAGACCTTTACAACGAAACGCTATACAGATGGTGTGCATCAATGCAATTGGCAACCGTTCTATGGCCGGCTGTGGCAGCGAAACTATTACGACCATATTGTCAGGGACGAATCCGAATTCGATCTCATACGAGAGTATATTCACGCTAATCCCGACCAATGGATAACGGACCGTGAAAATCCTGTCAACCGTTGACATCATACCACTATTGGACTTGATTTTGTTACCCAATATGGGTAATATAATACCCGAAATGGGTAATAACTATGAATGAAAATTTGTTATGTAGCGGGCTTTTCGGCAAAACCCGGCAGGCGGTTCTGGCCCTTCTCTACGGGCGGGCGGATAGCTCTTTTTACACCAAACAGATACTGGATGCTGTGAAAATCGGCCGGGGAACGGTGCAGCGAGAGCTGAAAAACCTGACGGATACCGGCATCATCATCCGTGAAGTGCAGGGGAGGCAGGTCTATTATCGGGCGAATGCTCAGTGCCCTATCTTCAATGAGCTTAAAAGCCTCTCAGCCCGCATGATAAGAGAAGACACTGCCTTGAATGCCATAACCGGCTCTCCAGCTTCGTTACGTGTCAGAGTGCCGCCGAAAAAATTGGCTGAGTTCTGCCGCAAACATCATATCAGAAAGCTCTCTTTCTTCGGCTCGGTATTGCGGGAAGATTTCCGGCCGGATAGTGACATCGATGTGCTGGTAGAATTCGAGCCGGGGAAAACACCAGGCCTTTTCAAGTTGGCCGATATGGAAGCCGAGCTTTCCGACCTGTTTGGCCGCCGTAAGGTGGACCTGCGCACCCCGGCTGAGTTGAGCCGCTGCTTCCGGGACCGCGTGGTGAAAGAGGCTCAGGTGCAATATGCCGCCGCCGGATGATGCCACCCGCCTGCGTCATATTCTCGATTCTGCCTGCAAGGCAGTCCAGGTCACTCGGGGGAAAACCCGGGATGACCTGGATAGGGATGAGTTACTCGCGCTTGCCCTCACTCGCCTGCTGGAGATAATCGGGGAGGCGTCCACCGGCATTACTGAGGGATGTTCGCCTGGTAAAGAGGGGGGCCAACGGTGCTACAGAAAGCGGACATTGGAACGGGCGTCATTGTTCTAATAGTTCTTGTCGGTGTATTGGGCGGATGCGAGAGGAAATCAACTCCCACGGCCCCGTCGGCAGACACGTCAATATCTTCGCCGACGCCAACTCCAGAATCATGCGAGGCGGCCAAATGCGTGACGGAGTACTTTGAACATCTAAATGCGAAGGATTACGAAGCAGCCTACGCTCTGATGGGGCCTGACATAGTATCTTCCGTTTCATATTCTGACTTCGCAAAATGGTTCGAACTGAAAAGAGGGATATGGATCAAGAGCGTAGAATGGTGCAAGGAAACGCGTGACTCTGCCACGGTGATAATCGTGGTCACGTCTTCTGATGACACGAAAAACGGAAATGTGACCAGGGACTATGAGGAGGGCTGGAAACTCGTTTATAAAGACGGATGGAAGCTCAATAACAGATTATATACGGAAGCGATAGAGTCATCGACCGTCTTTACCCCGTTCACGCCAACGGATATCATTACTCCAACAGCCACGGAAGTCCCCGCAAAGGTGGCACTCCCAGTGTTGTTCGAGAAACTAGACATCTGCGTGTCCGAAAAAATTGAACCACGGACGCCACTTCGAGTGGCGCTATTAGTCTGGGTCACAAATTCGGGAGGCAGAGATGCGCACAACATCCGTTGGGAGGTGCGCGTGGCCATCGAAGGACAAAATGTGGCAATTGACTATGAACCCAATCTATGGCGTGAATTGAACGCCGGCAAGAGGGACCTCACGACGGTTGATATGACTTTGCATTGCAGCCTCTCCCAGGCGCGCTCGGTGCAGGAGAGGGGAATGAGCGTCATTGTCACGATACTCAGCGATGAGACTCACAAGGCCTTTAATTGCCGTTGCTTCCTGTCAGGCTCAGCCTGTTGCGAATGTGTTCCTCTCTCCTAGGAAGGAGCAGACTAGGGGGGAGAGCAGTGATAATGCCAATGGAAAGGAGGCTGTATGATGCCCAAAGCAAAAAAGAAGATTGCCCTGTTGCTTGTGACATTGGTGCTGTTGCCTCTTGGAGCCGGCCACTCAGGCTGCCAAGTTATCGAGTTTGTGTGTCTGGTTGTAAGAGTCGTATGTCCTATGCCGCAGCAGACAACCCAAGCTCACGATATGGAGGTGTATGTTGATGGCCAGCTCCAGCGTGCACAGGATGAAAGTACGACTAAAGAGACGATTTGTGGCCTAGCGAAGGTGTTCTGCGGCATTCAGGCTGGCGTTAACAGCACAATTGAGGTGCTGGCCACAGGGTCAAAGCCACTTGGGTCAGCCTCATACAAGGGGAAGCTAAAGCATGGACAAAACATAAAATTGCGTCTCAAGCCCGTCGGAGAGGGACTTGGCACTCAGCCAATTGACGTGACTATCGAGGTAGTAAAAACTCCGCCCGCTCTGAAGTGATTATGTTGGATGATAGTCAGGCCGGGGAAGAGGCGCTGCACAACTGGGGCGTGTAGGAAGACTGTGTTCGGTCGCTTGGGCTGTAGGGAGCTGACATGGAGGCAGCATCATAGTTAGGAAGATAGTGACTCTAGCAGTCATTCCGGTGCTGCTTGCCATTATGGGTTACGAGGGTGGGATGGTGATGGAGCACAGTTGGGACGCTTCGCCCAGTCAAGGCGAGTTAGAAAGGACGGTTAATTGGATGGATGGTTGTCAATTTTCCAGAGGCTATTAAGTTACCTAGATTGCCTTTCCCAAAACCACTATTTTTTCTCGCTAATCTCCTTCAAGAGGTCGTGGATACTGAACATCACAACATCTGCCTCACATGCCACCCTCCAGAAGAGATTACCAAACGTCAAGATGCCAAGACCGGCTAGCCTCAGCAGCCCGGTCTCCGCCGCCACCATAAGCGTGATTCCGCCTACCGTGATAGCCGCCACCCCAACGGCATAGACAATAATCATGACCGTACGTGTGATTAAGGACCGGAAACCAAAGAAATCATTCAACTCTACCACTTCCTCACTGGAAATATCCTCTCCTGGGATTCATTTGCTCGCACCTCCTTCTACAACTGCCATGAACCGTTTTATGCTATCATCGGGGTTAGGCAAAATCCAGACCTAAGGCTATTTCCTATGTTTGTTCTTCAAAGGGATTGCTGGGGAACCACTCCATAAACTGCCCGGTTTCCTGGTCATAATGCACAATAGTTAGGGCCCTAGGGGCTGGTATTGTCAACAGTGAGCAGATTCGCGATAACCTCTTTATTTCGTCAGGTACCTCCTTTTGCGAAATTAGTAGAGCATATCTTGCGTCAAACAGTTCAGCATATTTGCGTGTTTGATAGATGTCATCCAACTTTACTCTGTCTCGCTTGACCTCCACAACAATGAAATCTTTGGAATACTCTTTTGTTATGAAACCTGTAATGTCGGGCGCAGCCTCTTTCAGGAAAGAGAAAATAATCTCCCTGTACTGGCCAATTCCAGCTTTCAGCCGATTGCTAAACCGCTTGGTCGCTGTCACTTCTAGATGGAATTCATGGAACTTGGTGCTAAGCAGATCAACCAGTTTGCTTCTTACAATCTCATAGTATTCTTTTTCTTTCTTACGTTCACTCTGCATCTTTGTCACTCAGGGTACCGAAAGACTCCAGTCTGCCCTTAGCCCTAGTGTCTATCACCAGTCTACCATCCATTCCATGCTGCCACTAATTGCTAGAGAGCTCTGTGAAATAAGCCTCGCAAAAACTTCCTGTTCGGGTGGGCGAAAGATGCGGTTGGACTCTCCCAGCTTAGCGGGTCCGGGTCGCCGGGTTTTGATACCCCGCCAGCAGTATCTTGGGCACCTGCTCCACCAGCTCATCCACCGTCCACAGGGCTTCCGCCTTGTCCAGATTTGCCACCTCTATCGGGTCCGAGTACCTGCCGATATGGCCTCCGTGGACCGAAAACACCGTCCCCGTGATATTCCCCGCCTCCTCCGTGGCGAGATAGGCTACGAAGGGAGCAAGCTGTTCCGGTTGGTTTCCGATTTCCCCCCCCGCGCGTGTCGGCAGAGTTACGCCGCGAGCTGCTGCCTGCCGGTCTAGGAGAATCCGCATGCTCCAGGTAGCCCGAGTCAATGCGCCCGGAGCGTAGGCGTTGCAGGTTATGCCATATTGGAATACGTCCCTGGCCACCGACCGGGTGAAGCCGACCACCCCGGCGTTGGCAGCGGAATAATTGGGATGATTTGATTGACCTAGCCAGGCACTGGAGGTGCAGTTTATTATTCGCCCCCAGCGCTGTTCCATCATTAAGGGAAGAGCATGTCGAGTGGTGTTGAAGAAGCTCTTGGGCTTGTTGCCAGTGACGTGGTCCCACTCCTCTTCCTTCATCTCCCAGGGCCAGGCATGGGCGAAAGTGCCAGCATTATTCACCACGATGTCTATCTTGCCAAAGCTGTTCACGGCGGTTTGGATGAGCCTTCCGGCTGCTTCAAAGTTGCCAACATCGCCGAAGAAGGGCACGGCCTTGCCGCCTATCCTTATTATCTCGTTGGCCACGGTTTCGGCGTCCCCGCTCATTTCGGCGGCGCGTGCCTTCTCCTCTTCGCTCATCGATTTATCAAAGGCTTCGTTGTAAGTGGTAAGGCCGGTGGAACCTTTCTTGCGGTTATTGGTTACCACCGAAGCGCCTTCCTGGGCTAAGACCATGGCAATGGCTCTTCCGATGCCCTGCCCCGATCCAGTGACTACCGCTACCTTGCCCGCTAGCCTGTTACTCATTGGTTTAACCCTCCTTACTTTTCTCAAACATGATTTATTCCGGCTTGTCTACCTCAATTCGTGTAACTCTGTTCGACCAGGTGATTGGTGATGCGTGATCCTCTTTTCTTCGGGTATTTTGTGGTGTTCGGTTTGAGATTTTCACGGCTAAACTGCTGGAGGAAGCTCCAGCAGTGGGGTGCGGTACATGTTATGTTGGATGATTGAACCTAAGATTGCTGGCGACCCCGAAGGGATTCGAACCCTCGATCTCCACCGTGACAGGGTGGCATGTTTGTCCGCTACACCACGGGGCCGCAATAGGGAGAATGCCCTCTCTCCCTCTGATGGCATTGTACCAATGGGGACTGTCCTGTGTCAAGCCTGAGAGGGAGCCTTCACCTCTTTGTTGACCACATCGCTACGTTGTCAGCGTCCCTTGAATACAGGCTCCCTTTTCTCCACCCAGGCGCGTGGTCCCTCGCGAGCATCCTCGGTGCGTTGAACGATGGCACTGGCCTCCCTTTGCGCCTCAAAAGCGGCTTTTATGTCCAGCTCCAGACTCTGGTAGATCAGCCGTTTGGCCAATTGAATGGCCACTGACGGCCCCTTGGCCAGTTGGAGGGCTAGCTCTTGAGTTGCTGCCATCAGCTCATCATGGGGTACGACCTTGCTGACATAGCCTATCCGTAGCGCTTCTTCGGCGCCGATTATCCTCCCCGTCCAGATAAGTTCAGCCGCTCTGGCTACACCTACGATGCGGGGCAGAAAGTAGCAGCCCCCGTTACCGGGGATGACCCCCATTCTGACGTAGGTCATCCCGAACCTGGCTCGGTCGGACGCTATGCGGATATCGAACATGCTGACTAGATCCATGCCGCCGCCCACGGCGGGCCCATTTATGGCTCCGATGTACGGCTTAGGGAAGTCGAGTAAAGCACCGATAACGCCACCAATGGCGTTGGGTACAGGCAGGTTTGAAATCTGCCCGTACCCTCTTTGCTCAGAAGAGGGAGGCGAATCGCGTCGGGAAGCCAATTGCCTGGGATTAGCCCCTGAACAGAAGCCCCGGCCAGCACCGGTAACCACCAATACCTTAACCAGGTCGTCCTTTTTGGCATCTTCAATCGCTGCAACCCACTCTCTCGTCATGGTATCAGCAAGAGCATTCAGGGTTTCCGGTCTGTTTAGGGTGATAGTAGCGATACCGTCTTCCTTGGTGTAGATTATGTCCTGAAATTCCATGCTTTCCCTTCCTTGTCTTCAATTTCCCTACTGAATTATCGTAAATCAGAGCCCACTTGCCCGGCTAAGATAGCCTCTCGCAGTTCCTCGATGGTGGTGGTAGCGTTGCCCAGCTTACGGACAACAAGCCCGGCTGCTAGGTTAGATAGATAGGCAGCTTGAGTAACGGTGGCTCCCGCTGCCATCGCCAGAGTCAGGGTGGCTATCACCGTATCTCCTGCGCCGGTGACGTCGAAGACCTCACTGCGATTGGCGGCGCGAATATGCAGGCATTCTCCTCTCGAATCAGTGAGAGACATGCCATCACTTCCTCTGGTGATCAGCATGGCCTCTGACGCCAATTTCTGTTGCAGCTCACGACTGCCTTGTCCAAAGCTTTCGTCGTCGGTAAGCTCACGACCCAGGACGTTCTCCGCTTCTTCCCTATTGCATTTGACCACCGTGAAGCCTTGAAACTTGAACAGATTGCCTTGGGAATCTACTGTGGCAATCTTGCGGTTGGCCTTTGCCAGTTGGAGGGTGTTCTCTATCACTTGGCCTTCCACTACACCCCCCTTGTAATCGGAAAGCAATAGGGCGTCTGCGTCAAGGGCGATTGATCTGAGATGGGCGATCAATTGTTCACTCGTGGAGTCGTCTAACGGTCGCCGTTCCTCTCTATCGACTCGGACAAGCTGCTGGGGGAAAAGAAGGCTGCCCTCGGCCAGAACGCGGGTTTTAACTGTTGTCGGTCGAGATGGGTCCACTACGATACCCTGGGTATCGATGCCCAAGTCGGCGAGGCTTCTCCTCAGCGTTAGACCTGCATCGTCGTTACCCACTACGCCCACCATGAATGCTATCCCGCCGAGCGACTTCACATTTAGGGCGGGATTCGCTGCCTCGCCAGGCACGGTAAAGCGCCTCTGAAACTCCAAAACCGGCACGGGTGCCTCTCGACTGAGACGTCGGGCCTTGCCGATAATGTACTCGTCAAGGC
>Ga0299912_10000638_pt1 | contig 29071 bp, 32 predicted proteins | sample RVTome_2_FD_207667 | JGI IMG/M metagenome (GOLD analysis project Ga0299912, IMG submission 207667) | Soil microbial communities from uranium-contaminated site in the Upper Colorado River Basin, Wyoming, United States - RVT95D214 (version 2) ... | reverse complement strand
GTTCTCTCTCCGCAAGATGAAAGAGCGCGGCATCGAATGCCGCTGGGTCCAGCGCCCCTGGGACATGGAGGATTGGAAAGCGAAGATAGACGAGGACACGCGCTTCCTCTACATGGAGATGCCGTCCAACCCCCAGCAGTCGTTCACCGACGTCAAGGCCCTGGCGGACCTGGCCCACTCCTGGGGGATCCCGCTCCTCGTCGATGCCACCTGCGCGACGCCGGCCCTGATGCGCCCCATCGCCCACGGCGCCGACATCGTCGTCCACTCGCTGACGAAGTCGATCACCTCGGGCGGGTTCGCCATCGGCGGCGCGCTCATCAGCCGCAAGCCCATCACCACGAAGGTCGTCAACGACCATCCCCTATTCAAGGAGAGCTTCGCCGAGTACGTCAAGTTCCTGCCCTACCGGGACAACGGGCCGGCCTCCTCCCCGGTCAACGCCATCTTCGCCCTGAACGACCTGCGGACGCTCCGCTCCAAGATGGACCTCGTCAGCGCAAACTGCCAGAAGGTGGCCGAGTACCTCCAGAAGCATCCGAAGGTCTATCAGGTCGACTATCTCGGCCTGCCGAGCTATCATCTCCACGCGGTGGCCAAAAAGTACATGACGCTCGTCGACTCCGACGACGGCCAGGGCGGCGAGGTCAACCGCTACGGCCATCTCATGAGCTTCCGCGTCGAAGGCCCTCCGGAGAACGCGAGGAAGGTCTTCGACGGCTTCAAGATGATCTACCGGGCCACCGACCTCGGCCGGATCAAGAGCGTCGCCACCATCCCGGCCATCTCGACCCATCAACAGCAGGGCGAGGAAGCGCGGCGGATGGCCGACGTTCCGCCCCAGCTCATACGGCTCTGCGTCGGCGCCGAGCATCCCGACGACGTCATCGCCGACCTCGACCAGGCCCTGCGGTCGCTTTGAGAGGCGGGAAGGTACGCCGATGCCTGAGCCGAAGAAGCCGACGGGATTCCGGGGCCGCTGGGCCTGGGTTGACCTGGCCAGCCGGACGGTCCGCGTCGAGCCGGCCGATCCCGGCTACGGCCGCGATTACGTCGGCGGCCGCGGCCTTCAGGCCCGGCTTCTCGCCGACCACCTCGAAAAAACGGGCCCGCTCGAGGACCCCCTTTCCCCTCAGAACAGGATCGTCGTCGGTTCCGCCGCGTTGAACGACACGGCCGTTCCGACGGCCGGGCGCGGCTCATGTTCCTTCGTCGGGACGATGGCCCGCTCGCCCGTGCCGGCCGCCTGGGTCCCGGGCCATAAACCCGTCTACGGGCTCGTCACCCATTCGAGCTCCGGGGGCCTTTTCCCCAACATGCTCAAGCGGGCCGGGTTCGACCAGCTCATCATCGACGGCCGGGCCGACCGGCCGGTCCGCCTCGAGGTCGTCGACGGCGAGCTCCGTATCGTGGACGCCGAGGACGGGCTTTTCGAGACCGCCCAGGGACGCCGCGTCCCGCGGAAGGCCTCGGAGATCACCGATTTTCTCGCTTCGCGGATCAAGGGCGGTTCGACGCTCACCGTCGGGCCGGCCGGCTGGAACCTCGTCGACTTCGCCTGCCTCACCGCAGACTACCACCGCAACTTCGGCCGCGGCGGGGCCGGCGCCATCTTCGGCTCGAAGAACCTCGTCGCCGTCACGGCCTACGGCAAGGACCCCGTCGCCTACGACGACGCCGAGGCGTTCAAGAGGTTCGGCCAGGAGATCGACAAGCTGGTCAGGGCCAGCGTCGACGACCCGAACCGGACGGCCTCCTTCCGCCCGACGACGGGCACGACCTGGTGGCTCGACCGGGCCTTCAACGGTCGCTACCTGGGCGTCAAGGGCGGCTACCTGCCGTGGCACAACTTCGACGAGGGCGCCTTCGATCCCGCGGACTACGACAGGGTGTCGACCGACGCGTTCCTGGCCATCTCCGGAAAGCACAGCGTCTGCAACAAGTGCCGCCACATCTTCTGCACCCGCTCGGCCAAGGTCGAAACGGGCCCCTACGCCGGCGCGGGCGTCCGCCCCGAATTCGAGACGATCGCCCTGTGGATCAACTGCTGCATCCTCGATCGGGACGCCATCTTCCACCTGAATGACCTCTGCAACGAGCTCGGCGTCGACACGATGACCTTCGGCAGCGTCATGGCCGGGGCCATGGAGCTCTCGGAGAAGGGATTCCTCTCCGGCTTCGGCAGCCGCCTCCGCTTCGGGGACGCCGCCGAAATGGTCCAAGCCCTCAAAGACATCGCCTACGCCGCGAACGGCCTCGGCCGGCTCCTCGGCCATCACTCCGACCGCGTCATCGCCGAGGTGGCGGCGAGCGCCCCGTCGACCGCCCTCGCCGACATCGTTTATTGCACCACGACGGCCTACGGCGGGCTCGGCTACGCCGGGATCAGCCCCAAGGCCTTCCCCGGCATGTTCACCGCCTACGGGACCTCGAACCGCGGCCGCGGCGACCACACCTATGCCTGGACGATCCAGGCGGAGGAGGGCGGGCTCAAGGACGCCCGCGACCTGGCCGCCTACGTCGCCGAAGGACAGGCCGGAAAGGCCCTCGTCGATTCCCTGGGCCTTTGCGACTTCTTCACCGCGGACATCACCGCCGAGCCGTTCCTGTCGCTCTACCGCGCCCTGACCGGGATCGCCTACACGCCCGGATCCCTGAAGGAGTGCGGCCGGAGGATCTACGCGCTCGAACGGCGCATGAACAACCTCCAGGGCCGGGACCGGACCTACGACAGCTTCGTCCCGGCCAAGCTCAAGGTCCCTCTCAGCCACGGCGCCCACCAAGGCCGGGCCGTCGACGAAACGTTCTATAACTCCGTCCTCGACGCCTACTACGACGCCTGGGGCTGGTCGAATACGGGAAGCGTCGTCTGATGGAAAAGCTGGTCATCCGCGGCGACCGCGACCTGCGCCTGAAGGGCGAGGTCCGCGTGAGCGGGGCCAAGAACGCCGTGCTCCCGGCGATCGCCGCCTCTCTGCTGACGAGCGAGCAGCTCCGCCTTTCCAACATCCCGCACGTGAAGGATGTCGAGACCATCCTGACCCTCATCGCCGAGCTCGGCGGTTCTTACGAGATCGCCGGCGACACCGTCTCGCTCCGCGTCCCCAAGATCCGCTCCGACGAAGCGTCCTACGAGCTCGTCCGGGCCATGCGCGCCTCCATCCTCGTCCTCGGGCCGCTTCTCGCGAGGTTCGGCAAGGCCGTCGTCGCCCTGCCCGGCGGCTGCGCCATCGGCTCTCGGCCGATCGATCTCCACATCGCCGGCCTGCAGAAGCTCGGCGCGACGATCTCTCTCGAGCACGGCTACATCCAGGCCCAGGCCGACCGTCTCCACGGCGCGGTCATCGAATTCGAGAGGAAGACGGTCACCGGGACGGAGAACCTGCTCATGGCCGCCGCCCTGGCCAAGGGCGAGACCATCCTCAAGAACTGCGCCATGGAGCCGGAGGTCGCCGACCTGGCCGTGCTCCTCAACAAAATGGGCGCCAAGATCGACTGGGTCGACGAGGACACGGCCCGCGTCCGCGGCGTCAAGGAGCTCGGCGGGGCGACTCACGACATCATCCCGGACCGGATCGAGACCGGCACTTTCCTCGTCGCCGGGGCCCTGACGGCCGGTGACTGCCTCGTCCGCGGCATCGTCCCCGAAAACGTGGGGAACATCATCGACAAGCTCCGGGCCTCGGGCGCCACCGTCGAAACCGAGGGCGAGACGGCCCTCCGCGTCGTCGGCAGCCGGGACGTCCGGGCCCAGGACATCACGACCTCGCCATATCCCGGCTTCCCCACGGACATGCAGGCCCAGTTCATGGTCCTGCTGACCCAGGCCGCGGGGACATCGATCATCACCGAGACGATCTTCGACCGGCGCTTCTCCCACGTCAACGAGCTCGTCCGGCTGGGCGCCTCGATCGAGGTCCAGGGCGACAAGGCCGTCGTCAAGGGCAAGACCCCTCTTTCCGGGGCCGAGGTCGTCGCCACCGACCTCCGCGCCTCGGCGGCCCTCGTCCTGGCCGGGTTGGTCGCCGCCGGCGAGACGACGGTGACCGAGATCGAACACCTCGACCGCGGCTACGAGCGGTTCGAGGAGAAGCTCCGCGGCCTCGGGGCCTCGATCGAGAGGGCCGGGACATGACGGCTGCGCACGCCGGCGACTGCCTTTTCTGCCGCATCGTCCGCAAGGAGATCGCGGCTAAGATCCTCTTCGAGAACGAGCGCATCCTCGCCTTCGAGGACATCCGGCCCAGGGCCCCGGTCCACGTCCTGGTCATCCCCAAGGACCACGTCGCCTCCCTCAACGAAGCCCCCGAGGGGGCGGAAGCCCTGCTCGGGGAGATCCTCCTCCGGGCCCGGGCGCTCGCCCGGGAGAAGGGCGTCGGCGAGAGCGGCTACAGGATCGTCCTCAACACGGCCCGGGACTCCGGGCAGGAAGTTTTCCACATCCATTTCCACATCCTCGGCGGCCGACGCCTCCTCTGGCCGCTGGGGTGACGCGGAGACGCCCGGACGGCGGCACGACATGGCCTACCTCATCGACGGCAACAATCTCCTCGGCCGCATCGCGCCGCACGAGCTCCGGGAGAAGACTGGCCGCGAGGGCCTCGTGGTGAGACTCCTCGCCTACCAGCGCGTCACCCACGCCCGGATCCACCTCGTTTTCGACGGCAATCCCGAGCCGACGCCGACCGATGTCCCGGTCAACCCCAAGTTCACCATCCACTATCCCGGCGAAGGAGAGAGCGCCGACGACGTCATCCGCGACATGATCGTCCGGCAGACCGACCGCCGCCGCTTCTTCGTCGTCAGCTCGGACCGGGCCATCCGGGAGCTGGCCAAGAAAAGAGGCCTCGAGCCCGTGACCTCCGACGTCTTCGCTCGCGAGCTCAAGGCGGCGATCAAGGAAGGAAAGAAGCGGCGCGAGCTCGAGAAGAGGACGGAAGCTCCGTCCCCGCTCGAGGTCGATCTCTGGGACGAGGTGTTCAAATCCAAGCCATGAAGAGTTTTTCGATCGTCGGCGCGGGACGGCTCGGAACAGCCCTCGGCGCGGCGCTCGTCCGGCGGGGCTGGAGGGCCGCGGCCATCATCGACAAAGACGCGAAGGCGGCCCGGGAGAGTCGCCGCATCATCGGGCGGGGAAAAGCCGCGACGGACGTGCGCGCGGCGGCTGGGCCGGACGATCTCGTCATCATCGCCGTGCCCGATAACGCCGTCGGCCGCGTCGCCGCCGGATTGGCGCGGTCCGGGATTCCCTGGGAGGGAAGGTACGTCTTCCATACGAGCGGGCTCCTCCCCTCCCGGGTCCTCGACCCTCTCAAAAAATCGGGCGCTCAAACGGCTTCCGTCCACCCCATCCAATCTTTTTCCCGGAAGGACGCGCCGGCCAGGCTTTTCAACGGGATCACCTGGGGCGTCGAAGGGGATCCGGCCGCCGTCGAGGCCGCTCGGGCTTTCGTCCGTGACCTGCGTGGCCACGTCCTCCTTCTTTCGGAGAAGGACAAACCGCTTTACCATGCGGCCTGCAGTCTGGCTTCGAACGCCTTGGTCGCCCTGGCGGGAGCGGCGTCAGGCCTGTTTCGGACGGCGGGCATAGGGGAAAAAGCGGCTTCCGGCATGCTTTTCCCTCTCATACAAAGAACTTTACAGAACGTAAAAGAATTTGGCCTGGAGAAAGCCCTGACCGGACCCATCGCCCGGGGGGATATCGCCACCGTCCGGAAACACCTGGACGCCCTTCAAGACGATCCCGGCGCGAGGGAGGTCTACCTGGCCCTGGGGAAGCAGGCCCTCCTGCTTGCCGGCGGAAGCGGCCTGCCGGCGAGCCGGGTCAGAGCATTGAAGCGTCTGCTCGAAGGTAGATGACTTCCTCTTCCAGCCGGATACCGAACATCCGGAAAACCTTTTCTTTGAGCTCCCCGGCGAGGAGGAGGACGTCGCGTGACCTCGCATTCCTCTTGTTGATGATGAAATTGCAGTGCCTCTCGTCGACGGCCGCGTCGCCGACGGCGAGGCCGCGGGCGCCCGCCTGTTCGAGAAGCCGGCCCGCGGCGATCCTTTCCCCGGTCGCGGAGCAGGAGTTCTTGAAGTAGCTCCCGGCGCAGGCCGTGCCCAAGGGAGGGTGTTTCAATCGCCGTTTTTCGAGGATGTCCCGGATCTTGGCTTCAGAAGCCTGTGTGTCCCCTGGGGAGCACAAGAGGATGGTATCCAGGACGATGCCTCCCCTCTTTTTTAAGGCCGAATCCCGGTAGCCGAAGCCCAGGGCTTCCCTGTTCACGGTCTTGCGCCCCCCGTCCGGGAAGAGGAGAGTCGCTGTCTCGAGAATATCCCCTATGCTCCGGCCGTAGGCCCCGGCGTTGCCGTAAACGGCCCCTCCGACCGTCCCCGGGATCCCGGCCAGGAACTCGAGTCCGGAGAGCCCTGCCGAAAGGGTTTGGTTCAGGAGGGCCGAAAGGCCCGTTCCCGAGAGAACGCGAAGACGGTCTTCCCCCCCGACGATCCCCTCGAGCCTGTTCCGGATGATCAGGCCCCTGTAGCCCGCGTCGTCGAAAAGGAGGTTGTTCCCGCCGCCGATGACGTAGAAGGGGTATTTCTCGGCGGCCGCCAGGGAGAGGGTCGTCTCGAACTCCCCTTCCGTCCGGACCTCGAAAAAGAAGTCCGCCGGCCCGCCTATGCCAAAGCTGGACATGGCCGAAAGAGGCACGTTTTCCGAGGGAGACGTGCCGAGCTTCTCGAGGAACGTCTCCCGAAACTGGATTTTCCGGTCCATGTCCGGTATTATAGAGAAACTGGGATAGGGAAGCAAAAAGCCTCCGGGGCAGGAATACTGGCATATTTATTGCAATGATTTAGATCGGAAGGCAGCGATATTGACAAATATCAGGATGCGGGCTATGATTCCTGAAATTTTCGAGAGAGGTTAGGCATGAAAAGGATACTCTTCGCGACCGTGACCTTGGTATTCGTTCTGTCGGGCCTCGTGGCGGCCCAGAGCGCCGACGAGGAATACCTCAAGGCCATGCAGCTTTCCGATAATTGCCAGAAGGTCCAGGCGCTCGACAACTACATTGCGAAGTACGCCGGCCAGGGCACGACCAACGAACACTGGGCCTACGCCTATTACTGCCTGACGCCGTGCGCGTCGAAGAGCGCCCAGAAGGCGGCCGAGTACGGCGAGAAGGCCATGACCATGCCCGGCCTGGACGACAAGACCAAGATCGCGCTGATGGCGACGGTTCCCGAGCTTTACAACAGCATCGGGCAGGTGGACAAGGCCAAGGCCGCCGCCCGCAAGCTCATCGACTTCGGCAAGGCCTTGAGCGAAGCCAAACTGGGGCTAAGGCTCCAGGCCGGCGGCTATGTGATGATCGGCCAGTTCGCCGAGAAGGCCGGCGACAACACAACTGCCACCGAGAATTACATATCAGCTTATAACATCCTGAAGGACGGGAGCATCATCAAGCAGATCAGGAGCCTCGCGGACAAGCTTTACAAGGCCCAGAAATATGCCGAGGCGGAACAGGTCCTTAGGCGGTTCTATGCCGCGGACCAAGGTCCGGAAAGCGCCACGGTCCTCGCTCAAACCCTTCACAAACAGGGGAAGACCGATGAGGCCTTGACTATCTACAGGGAAGCTTACGCCAAGAAGAAAACCGCGGGCCTCGCCCGGAACATCGCAATGATCCTGAACGGCCAAGTCAAGACCGATCCGTCCAAGACGAACGAGGCCGTCGGCGCGCTGATCGAAGCGGCCCTCTTCAATCAGAAGGATTCCGGCAAGCTCCTCGAACAGGCCAAGTACCTCTTCGTCAGCCAGGACAAGGAGCTCGCCTCGAGCTACGACAAGATCGCCGAGCACAACAAGGCCATCGAGGAGTTCACCAACTCCTACAACGCCAAGATCGAGGGCAAGTCCGAGGAGGACCTCTCCGAGGCCGACAAGAGGGTCCTCAAGACGCTCGAGGCCAACATCGAGGCCGAGAAGCAGGCCATCGCCAGGATCCAGGCCGGCCAGAAGGGCGTTCTCGACAAGTTCAACGTGCTCGTCGCCCAGGCCAAGACCCGGCTTGGCAGGTAAGTCGGCGCCCGGAGCGGCTCGCGACGCTCGCCGCCCCCGCCCCGCAAGGGTCCGCGGCGAGGATTCTCCGATACTAGGAGGGAAGCCGTGTCCCCCTCTCCCGCCGGCCGGAAGGACCGCGCCCGGGCCGAGGCGCTGCGCCGGACGATCCTCACCCACGAGCGGAAATACTACGTCGAGAACGACCCCCAGATCTCGGACGCGGAGTTTGATCGTCTCGTCAGCGAGCTCCGCGACCTCGAGGCCCGCTTCCCCGACCTGGTGACACCCGAGTCCCCCACGCAGAGGGTGGGTGAAAAGCCGGTCGAGGGCTTCGTTTCCGTCGTCCACCGGACCCCTATGCTCAGCATCGACAACGGCTACAACGAGGAGGAGATCCGCGAGTTCGAGGACCGCGTCCGCAAGCTCCTCCCCGGCCAGGCCGTCGCCTACACGGCCGAGCTCAAGATCGACGGGCTCGGCATCTCCGTCCTCTACCGCGACGGCAAGTTCGCCCGGGCCGTCACGCGCGGCGACGGCGTCCGCGGCGACGACGTCAGCGGCAACGTCAAGACCATCCGCTCCCTGCCGCTCGTCATCGGCGCCGAGGGCGAGGTCGAGGTCCGCGGCGAGATCTACCTGCCCTTCGCCTCCTTCCGCGAGATCAACCGGGAGCGCGAGGAGGCCGGCGAGCCCCTCTTCGCCAACCCCCGGAACGCGGCGGCCGGCTCCATCCGCCTCCTCGACCCCAGGGAGGTGGCCTCCCGGAACCTCAACGTTTTCCTCTACTATCTCTTCGTCGACGGCAAGGAGGAGCCGAGCCAGTGGGGCGCCCTGCGGAAGCTCAGGGACCTCGGCTTCATGACCAATCCCCGCTCGCGCTTCTGTCCGACGCTCGACGACGTCCTGGCCTATTACCGGGAGTGGGAAGAGAAAAGGGACAGCCTCGATTACGACGCCGACGGCATCGTGGTCAAGGTCGATTCCGCGGACGAGCGGCGGGCCCTCGGGACGACGGCCAAGTCGCCGCGCTGGGCGATATCCTATAAGTTCCCGGCGCGGCAGGCGACGACGCGCGTCAACGACATCGTCATCCAGGTCGGCCGCACCGGGGCCCTGACGCCCGTGGCCGTCCTCGAGCCGGTCAAGCTGTCGGGAACGACCATCAGCCGCTCGACACTCCACAACGAGGAGGAGGTCCGGAGGAAGGACGTCCGGGTCGGCGACTTCGTCCTCATCGAAAGGAGCGGCGACGTCATCCCGCATGTCGTCGCGGTCATGAAGGAACGGCGGGCGCGCGGCTCCCGGCCCTTCGCCTGGCCCGGCCGGTGCCCCGTCTGCGGCTCGGAGGTCTTCCGCCCCGAGGGCGAGGTCATCTCGCGCTGCGTCAACACCTCGTGCCCCGCCCGGGTCCGGGAATCCGTCCTCCACTTCGCCGCGCGCCGGGCGATGGACATCGACGGACTGGGCGAAGCGGTCGTCGATCAGCTCCTCGGCGCCGGGCTCGTCCGCTCCATCCCCGATCTCTACGGCCTCCGCACCGACGCCCTCGTCGGCCTGGAGCGGCTGGGACCGAAGAGCTCCCGGAACCTCCTCAACGAGATCGAAGAATCGAAGACCCGGGGCCTCGCCAGGCTCCTCTTCGCCCTGGGCATCCGCCACGTCGGGGAGCGGCTGGCCCAGACGCTGGCCTCGCGCTTCGGGACGCTCGAGGCGCTCGAAGCCGCCGGCCGGGGAGACCTCGTCGAGGTGAAGGACGTCGGCCCCAAGGTCGCGGAGAGCATCCTTTTTTTCTTCGCCCAGCCGGAGAACCTCGAGCTCGTCGGCAGGCTCAGGGACGCGGGAGTGACCGTCCGGGACGCCGGGGACGCGGCGGGACCCAAGCCCCTCGCCGGTCAGGTCTTCGTCATCACCGGGACGCTCGCCGGCATGACCCGGGACGAAGTCCGGGAGCTCCTGGAGGCGCGCGGGGCCGAGGTCGGCTCCTCCGTGACCCGGAAGACGACCGGCCTCATCGTCGGGGAGTCGCCGGGCTCGAAGCTCGACAAGGCGCGCGAGCTCGGCGTCAGGGTCATCGGGGAGAGAGAATTCCTGGAGCTCGTCGGCAAAAAGCCGTAGCTATTTTTTCTTCTTCGAACCGAAGAAGTCCATCCCGAAGAGGCCTTTGGATATCTTCTTCTTGCCCCCCGTAAGCTCGTCAAGGGCTTCGCGGGCCGAAGCGTGGTCGGTGTCGACCTCGAGGGCCTTCTCCAGCTGCTTGACGGCCTTGGTCCGGAGCCCCTCCGCCTTGTAGAGCAGGCCGAGGCCGACGTAGCCCTCGGGATTCCAGGGTTCGAGCTGGATGGCTTTCAGATAATCCTGCTCCGCTTTCTGGACGTAGGCCGGCAGCTTCGACTCGCACATGGCCAGGAGGAGGAAGTAATCCCCCTTGTCCTTGCGCACGCGGACAGCCTCCTCGAGGTAGGCGATGGCCTCGTCGTAGCGTCCCTGGCCGTGAAGCGTCTTGCCCTGGCGAAACTTGATGTCGGCCTTGCGGAATGATTCCTGGACGTCTTCCTGGGTCGACGCCGGGCCGGACTTGGCGTCGTAAAGCCTCCGGGATTCCTTGTTGCTCAGGACCCGGTAGGCGTTGGTGATGCCGTCGAAGACCTCGTCGATCTGGGACTTGAACTCGGCCACGAGATTGCGCTCGAAGCGGTCGGGATGGAACCGGCGGGCCATCTGGAAATAGGCCTTCTTGATATCCTCTTCCGAGGCCGTCTTGGGAACGTCCAGGATCTGGTAAAGAGTCATCGCCGGCAGGGTGTCCCGGATGGTGAGGACTTCGGCGATCTGCTGCGGGACGTCCGGGTGTGACGCGGACGGTGGCCGCAGGCGGTTTTTTTCGTCCGGCGCGGCTTCCTGGGCTTCGTCCGTGAAATCGACGACGCCGAGACAGTAGAACAGGTATAGGCTCTTCCAGAACTGGTCGGGCGGAATGGTCAGCGTGCGCAGGATGACCTCGGCCATGTCCTTGCCGTTGATCTTCTCCAAGATGTCCTTCTCCTCCACGGTCAGAAGGTAAGCGTAAGTCTTCCGTCCCAGGGCGGGGGTCCTCCGGGCCAGGAAGGCCTGCAGAAGGGGGTGGCCCGGCATGCGTCTGATGCCGTACTCGATGAGCAGGGGGACGCTGACCCTGGATTCCTCGGCCCCGCCGGCGAACCCTTCGTGCTCTTGGAAATCGAACTCGGCGTCGAAGTGGGCGAAGACGTTGAGGACGCTCTCGCGGGTCTGGTGGGCCAGGGCCTCGTTGAGGTCGTCCTCGGAGATGACGCCCCGGGTTTTGAGAACCTCTCCGAGGTTCCTGTTGGGCTCGATGTACTCGTCGATCTTGGCGTGAGCTTCCTTGGGGATGCGCTCGAGCTTGTAGAGGATCTCGCCCAGCCGCTCGTCGGGCTGGTTCGTCTTGACCTGGATGATGGCGCCCTTCTCGAAGAAGAAATACTTGAGGATGTCCCCCCGGCGGTAGATCAGGCGGCCGGTCTTCTTGTTGAAGAAGACGTTCCTCAAGTGGGTCGCGATGTGGTTCATGTCAGCTCGGATTCTCGAGAAATGCCAACTATAATCCTAACGCCCGATTTTTTCAACTTTCCGTCGGCCGCAGGAAAAAGGGGCTGAGGGTATCGTCTGCTTTCGCCGCGGCCGCCACTCTCTGCTCGTTTGAAAAGGGGGTGGGATTATGTTAATTTTAGCACATGAAGATCGCGTTGGCTCAGATCGTGCCGCGGCTCGGGGACGTCAAAGCCAACGTCGAGCTCCACCTGGACGTCCTGGAAAAAGCCCGGCGCCGGAAGGCCGGCCTCGTCGTCTTCCCCGAGCTCGGACTGACGGGCTACACGCTGAAGGACCTGGTCGAGGAAGTCGCCCTCGATCCCGACTCCGACCCGCGGTTCAGGAAGATCGTGTCCCGCTCGAAGGGCCTCTCGGTCGTCGTCGGCTTCGTCGAGGAGAGGCCGGCCGAGAAGGGGCTTTTCTACAACGCGGCCGCCTTCATCGCCGACGGCCGGATCGTCCACGTCCACCGCAAGGTCTTTCTGCCGACCAACGGGATGTTCGAAGAAGCCAAGTTTTTCGCCCAGGGCCGCGATTTCCGGACCTTTGAAGCGCCCTTCGGCCGCGCCGGCCTTCTCATTTGCCGGGACTTCCTTCACTACGGGGCGAGCTACGTCCACTACGCCTCCGGGGCCGATATGATCGTCTGCATCTCGGCGGCGCCGGGCCGCGGGGTCGAGGGCGGCGACGCCTTCGAGACGAGCCGGATGTGGGAGCTCATGGGCGAGGCCGTGTCCTATTTTTCGACCGCGTTCGTCCTCTACGCCAACCGTGCGGGCAGCGAGGACGGCGTGACGTTCGCCGGCGGGTCTTTCGCCTTCGCCCCCGGCGGCCGGCTCGCCGCCCGGGCGGCCGCCATCGACCCGGACCTCCTTTTCTGCCGCATCGACCTCTCCGCCGTCCGCGACGCCCGCAGAAAATGGCTGTTCAAGCGGGACGAGAAACCCGAAGTCGTCTGGAGATCCCTCGAAAGGATCGTCCGTGCTTCCGAAGATTAACGCCGCTCTCGTCGAAAAGGTCCTCGTTCGGTTCATCCGGGATGAGTTCGGCAAGTGCGGTTGCAAAAAGGGCATCCTCGGGCTGTCGGGCGGCCTCGACTCGGCCGTTACCGCCGCCCTGGCCGCCCGGGCTCTCGGGCCGGGGAACGTCCTCGGCCTGATCATGCCTTACGGGAAAGGCTTCCCGGAGGACGTCCGCGATGCCGGGAACCTGGCCCGGCGCCTGGGCATCCGGCACAAGACGATCGACATCGCCGCCCAGGTCGACATTTACTTTGCCGCCCACCCGACGAGAAGCCGCGTCCAGCGCGGGAACAAGATGGCCCGCGAGCGGATGTCCATCCTCTACGATTACTCGGCCCGGGAGGACGCCTTCATCCTGGGGACGAGCAACAAGACCGAGCTCCTCATCGGCTACGGCACGATCCACGGCGACATGGCTTGCGCCATCAATCCCATGGGCGACCTCTACAAGACGCAGGTCCGCGAGCTCGCCGCCCACTTGCGCCTTCCGGCCGCCATCCGCAGGAAAGTTCCGACGGCCGGCCTCTGGCCGGGCCAGACCGACGAGGGCGAGCTCGGCCTGACCTACGAGGAGCTCGACGACATCCTCTACGGCCTCGTCGAAGGCCGCAGGAGCCGCCGGGAGATGGTCGAAGCGGGGCACCGGCCGGCCATCGTCGCCCGCATCCTGCGGATGATCAAGAATTCGGAATTCAAGCGCAAGCTGCCGCCGATCGCCAAGCTCTCGCCGCGATCCGTCGGCCACGACTTCCTCTATCCCTACGACTGGGGAAAATAAGGACGTGACCGGCCGTCTCTTCATCGTCGGGACGCCGGTCGGCAACCTCGAGGACATCACCCTGCGGGCCCTCCGCGTCCTCGGCGAGGTCGCGGCCATCGCCTGCGAGGACACCCGCCGGACGCTCAAGCTCCTGAACAGATTCGGGCTAAAGAAGCCGCTCATCAGCTACTTCCAGCCGCGCGAGGGCCGCCGCGTGCCGGAGATCATCCGGCTTCTCAAGGCAGGCCGAGACGTCGCCCTCGTTTCCGACGCGGGGACGCCGGGGATCTCGGATCCCGGATTCCCGCTCATCCGCGAGGCTCTCAAGGAGGGCATACCGGTCGTCCCCGTCCCCGGCCCCTCCGCCGTGACGGCCGCCTTGTCCGCTTCGGGCCTGCCGACCCATCGCTTTCTCTTCGTCGGTTTCCCTCCGCCCAAGAAGACGGGCTTGCGGAAATTCCTCGAGGCGCTCGTCCGGGAGGAAGCCACACTAGTTTTTTTTCTGCCGACGCGCAGGATCCCGGAGTTCTTGGAGGCGGTCGGCCAGGTTCTAGGGGACAGGCGGGTCGTCATCGCCAGGGAGCTGACCAAGGTCCACGAGGAATTTCTCAGGGGGACAACCCGAGAACTCCAGGCCTCCCTGGGGCAAAAAGCCCTTAAGGGGGAAGCCACGGTGCTCGTTGAAGGCTGTTGATCCGGCAAATATCTGAACAAAGCCACGTAATTTTAATTCTTGGCCGGTGGTTATGATAAAAAAATCAGCTGAAATACTTGACATATATCCACTAAGATATTATATTATTATCTCACTAAGATATTTTAACTGGAGGTAACAAATGGCGATTATCAGATGGGATCCCTATAGGGACATGATCACCCTCAGGGACAGGATGAACAGGCTTTTTGAAGATATGTCCAGCCCGAAGGGCGAGGAAAAGGACGTCATCCCGGGCGCCTGGGCCCCGTCCGTGGACATCTACGAGACCGAGAACGAGGTCGTGCTGGCCGCGGAGATCCCCGGTGTCGAAGAGAAGGACGTCGAGATCAAGGTCGAGGACAACAACCTGACCATCCGCGGCGAACGGAAGTTCGAGAAGGAGACCAAGGAGGAGAACTATCACCGCATCGAGCGCTCCTACGGATCGTTCTTCCGGTCGTTCGCCCTGCCCAGCTACATCGACCAGGACAGGATCGAAGCCGAACACGAGAACGGTGTTCTCAAGATCAAGATGCCCAAGCGGGCCGAGCTCAGGCCCCGCAAGGTCAAGATCCTGACGCCCGTTCAGGTCCAGGCCGAGAAGCCGAAGAAGTAACCGGAGAAGAGCCTATAAGGCCTGGGCCAGAGTGATCGCCCGCACGTCCTTGGCCCCAGCCTCGATAAGGACCCGGGCGCACTCGCGGAGGGTCGCCCCGGTCGTGGTGACGTCGTCGACGAGGACGAGCGTTTTCCCCCGGACCCGGGCCGGCCATCTCACGTAATAGGCGCTCTTAACGTTCTCCTCGCGGTCGGCCGCGCGCAGTCCGGCCTGCGGAGGGACGTCCCGGACCTTGACCAGGCACCCCCCGAGGACCTTCATGCCCCGGAGCTTGGCTAGGTCGCGGGCGAGGAGGCGGGCCTGATTGAAGCCCCTCTCCCTTCGCCGCGCGGGATGGAGCGGAACAGGGACGAGGAAATGCGCTCCCTTCCACAGCCTCGGGTCTGAGGCCAGGCCCGCCTCGGCGTACCGGGCCAGGGGCCGGCTGAGGGGCGCGTACTTCCGGTACTTGAAGAGCAGGATGATTTCTTTCAGCGTTCCCCCATAGATACCACAGGAGCGATGGGCCGAGAAGGCCGGCGCCCTCTCCAGGCACCGCGCGCAGAGGTGGTCTTCTGCCGAGCTTTCGTGGAACCGGCCGCAGAGGGGGCACGACGGCCCGCTGCGGGGAGCGAGCTTGGCCAAGCAGGCGCGGCAGACGACCTTTTCGCCCGGCTCGTCGAGGGGTTCCCGGCAGATGCGGCAGAAGGATGGGAAAACGAGGAGCTCGACGAGCTTGGCCAGGGACGCCGCCCGGGCCCGGACGGAGCCGGTCACTGGGCTTTCAGTTCTTCCTCAGCCTTCTCCTGGCAGTCGATACAGTAGGGCGTCCAAGGGATGGCCTCGAGCCGCTTGCCGCCTATCTCCTTTTGGCAGAGCTGGCAGACGCCGAACTCGCTGTGCTCGAGCCTCTTGAGGGCCTCGTCGATGAGCAGGAGCTGCTCCCGCTCGCCGTCCGAGAGGCTGAGGAGGAATTCCTTCGTGTAGGAGGTTTCCGCCTTGTCGACGAGGTCCTGGGCGACGTTGGACTCCATCTCCTTGCTCTCGGTGATGGTTTGGCTGAGCTTACGGATGATGCTCTCCTTTTTCGCCGCGAGCTGCTTCCGGAAATCTTCTTTTTCCTTCTTGTTCATTTTCCTAGGCATGGGACAATCCCTTCATTTGGCGTAGTGCCGGCCCCCGATGATGGTCAGGGCCCGGTAGACCTGCTCGAGCAGGAGAACGCGGGCGAGCTCGTGCGAAAACGTCATGCGCGACAGCGACAGCCTCATGTCGGCCCTCTCCGCGACGCTGTCCGCGAGTCCGAGAAAACCGCCCACGACGAAGGCCAGCGGTTTCCCCGAGTCCTTCTCCCGGCCGCGGAGGAAGCGCGCGAATTCATGAGACGTCATCTCCCTTCCGTGATCCTCGAGACAGATCACATAAGCTCCGCCGAGGTGTTTTTCAAGTCCCCGCGCCTCGAGGTCCTTGATCTTGTCGGCGAACTTTTCCTCGAGCCCGCGAGCCTCGCGCGTCTCGATGACGTCGCAGGCCGCGAGGGACTTGATGCGCGCCTCGTAAAAACCCTGCAAGCCCCGCAACTCGGGACTCTTCGTCTTGCCGGGCCAGAGGAATTTCAACCGCATCGCCGAAAACGCCCTAAAACAATAACGATTCGACCCCGGCTTGTCAACCCTTTTCTGCCGCTTTTTGCGGTCCGGAAGAGCGCGCCTAGAAATCCAGACGCGGGGCGTCGCCCCACAGCTTTTCGAGGGAGTAGTGGTCCCGCGCGGCGCGCGAAAAAACGTGTACGACGAGCGAGCCGTAGTCGAGCAGGATCCATTCGGCCGATTCACGGCCTTCGACGCTCAAGGGACGGAGGCCGGCCGGCTTGAGCGCCGCCTCGAGCGCCTCGGCGACGGCGGCGTTCTGCCGCGACGAGTTCCCTTGCATGACCAGGAAAAAATCGGTGAATGAGGAGATCTCGCGCAAGTCGAGGACGCAAAGGCCCTCGGCCTTCCTGGCGAGGCAGGTCTCAACGGCCAGCCGGACGGGCGCGGGGAGGTTCCTTTTCGTGAACCGTTTTTTCTTCTCTTCTGCCATGGCTCCTATCGACCTCTGTAGAGTTGGTGTTTCCGGATATAGGCGGCGACGGACCCGGGGACGAGCCCGTCGAGGGATTTTCCGAGGCGGATCATCTCCCTGATCGCCGTCGAGGAAATGTCCAGGGCGCGGATGGGCAGGAGAAAGACCCTTGTCTGCGGCGGCAGGAGCCCGGCGGCGCCTTCGCCGGTCTCGAGAGGGCCGACTGAATCCCGGAGCTTGCCGCCGAGGACATCCCGGGCCCGGTCAAGCTCGAAACCCGGCCGCCCCATGACGATAAAAAAACATTGTTCGAGGACCCGATGGTATTCCCGCCATGCGCCGATGTCCAGAAAGGCGTCGACGCCCAGGATGAAAAATAGGCGGGCGCCCGGCGAGAGGGCCCGGAGCTTGCGCAGGGTCAGGATGGAGTACGATTTCTCGCGGGCCTCCACCTCGATGGGCGAGGCCTCGAACCCGGCGCGCCCACTGCAGGCGAGCTCGACCATGCGAAGGCGGTCGGCCGCCGAGGCGACCGCCCCGGTTTTTTTATGCGGCGGGAGGTAGGACGGGATGAACAGGACGCGATCGAGCCGGGCCCGCCGGCGGACTTCCGCCGCGGCCCGCAGATGCCCGAGATGGATGGGGTCGAACGTCCCGCCGAAGAGGCCGATCGTCTCCATCATGACGCCTCGCTCCCGTCCTTTTCGTCGAGCCAGTCGAGCGAGCGGGCCAGGCCTTCGACGAGGGGCTTGAGCCCCTCGCGCTTGAGCGCCGAGATGGCGAAAAAGGGGATCTTCTTCCGGGCCGCCATCCGCCGCAGTCGGATCAGACGTGTCTTGTCGTCGCCGAGGAGATCCATCTTGTTCGCCGCCAGGACCTGGGGTCGCGCGGCCACCTCGGAGCTGAAAGCCTCGAGCTCCTTCATGATGATCCGGTAATCCTCGAGGGGATCCCGTCCCGAATACGGCGAGACGTCGACGATGTGGACGAGGAGCTTGGTCCGCTCGATGTGCCGCAGGAAGCGGATGCCCAGCCCTTGGCCGAGGTGGGCGCCCTCGATGAGGCCGGGGATGTCGGCGACGACGAAGCTGCGGTATTCGCCGATGTCGACGACGCCGAGGTTGGGGGCCAGGGTCGTGAACGGATAGTCGGCGATGAGCGGCCGGGCCGCCGAGATGTTTGAGATGAGGGTCGATTTCCCGGCGTTGGGGAATCCGACCAGGCCGACGTCGGCGATGAGCTTGAGCTCAAGGTGCAGCTCCTTCTCCTCGCCGGGACGGCCGGGCTGCCATTCGTGCGGCGTCTGGTGGGTCGAGCTGGCGTACGAGGCATTGCCGCGGCCGCCGCGGCCGCCCCGGGCCGCGATGCAGACCTGGCCGTGCGCGGTGAGGTCGAAAAGGACGGCGCCGCCGTCCTTTTCCTTGACGACCGTACCCACCGGGACCCCGAGACGGACATCGGCGCCCCGCTTGCCATGGCGGTTGTTGCCCTCGCCGGGAGCCCCGTTCTTGGCCTTGAGATGGGGATGGAAACGGAAGTAAGCGAGGGAGCTGGTGTTCTCGTCGGCGACGAAGGAGATGCTCCCCCCGTCGCCGCCGTGGCCTCCGTCCGGGCCGCCCTTCGGGACCCGGGCTTCGCGGCGGAAGCTGACGCAGCCGTCGCCGCCCCTTCCGGCTTTCAGCGTGACGGTGACCTGATCAACGAACAACGGAGGATAGGCTCTCCCTCAAGCGGGCAGGACGGAGACGATCTTCCCCTTCCGGCCTTTTTCGGAGAACTCGACGGTCCCGGTGACGGTCGCAAAGAGGGTGTCGTCCTTGGCCCGGCCGACGTTGAGCCCGGGCTTGATGGGCGTGCCCCTCTGACGGACGATAATGGAGCCGGCATTGACCTGCTGGCCGCCATGGCGCTTGACGCCGAGCCTCTTTCCCGCGCTGTCGCGCCCGTTTTTCCCGGCTCCACCTGTTTTTTTATGGGCCATGGCTTACTCCTTGGTCGCTTTCTTCCTCTTGGGGGAGGCCGGCTTCTTCACCGCTTTCGGCTTGGCGGCTTCCTTTTTGGCCGGCTTAGCTTTGGCCGGGGCCGGAGCGGACGTTTTCGGCCTGGCCGCCTTGACGGGTTTTTCGACAGGGACCGGCTTTCCCTCGGCCAGGTCCTCGGCCGTGATCAGGCCCCGGTCCGGGGAGATCCGGGTGATGCGGACCTTGGTCAGCGGCTGCCTGTGGCCGCGGGTCCGGCGATACTGTTTCCTTCTTTTCTTCTTGAAAACGAGGACCTTCTCGTCCTTGTAATTCTCGAGGACGAGGCCCAGGACCATGGCGTTGTCGAGGACCGGCGTCCCCACCTGGATCGTCTCGCCGTCCTCGATCAGGAGGACACGGTCGAAATGGGCTTTCCGGCCCGGCTCGAGGTCGAGCTTCTCGACGGACAGGACGTCCCCTTCCTTGACGCGGTACTGCTTTCCGCCTGTCATGATCACTGCGTACATCTTGACCTACCCTTCGGTTGGGATAAAAAAATCGGAGGTTAAATTTAACATAGGACCCGCCCGAAGTCAAATGAAGGCGCCGCAGGCGCCTGGCAAGCGTGTAACGATTGCGTGAATTTCACGATTGCGAGAGGCCGCCTGTTGCGAGAGGCCGCCTTGACAGTGTGGAGGCTTTTATCTACCCTAGGGGCGCCCGGCCGGGACCGCAGCCGGCCGGCCCCCGCGGGCGGTTAGCTCAGTGGCAGAGTATCGGTCTTACAAACCGGGGGTCGCAGGTTCGAGCCCTGCACCGCCCACCGACCGTAGCGAACGAAGTGAGCGGAGGGCAGAAATCCGCCGGAGCATACACGGAGGCGTATTTCTGCGAAATATCTTGATAGATAGTTCTGCCCTGATGATAATTGCCATGAGTCCTACGAGCTTCAGCGAGCGGAGGAGGCAGAAATCCGCCGGAGCATACACGGAGGCGGATTTCTGCGAAATATCTTAATGGATCACTCTTCTCGGGGGGAAGCGCCCCCGAGGGGATTCGAACCCATGTTCCTGCCTTGAAAGGACCGCTTGGCGGAGAAGGAATGAAGATGCTCAGCTCGAAAACCGGCGCCGGCCCTTATCTCGCCGCCTCCATCGTCCTCGGCCTGGCCGGGATCGGAGGATTCATCTGGATCTTCGCTAGGGATTTCAACATCTACTGGCTCATCCTTTCGCCGGTCATCATCACGCTCTACGAGCTCCCGGCCGTCTACGCGTTCTGGCTCTACAGGAAAAAGCGCGCCGCCGCGGCCGGACGCGGGGAAGCCCGAGAACGGGACGAGGAACCCGGCCGATCCTGAACGCGGCCGGTCCCGGGAAGCGGAGAGCAAAGCGCCCCCGACGGGATTCGAACCCGTGTTGCCGCCTTGAAAGGGCGGTGTCCTGGGCCTCTAGACGACAGGGGCGAAAAAAATGAGCCGTGCTGGACTCGAACCAGCGACACCCGGCTTAAAAGGCCGGTGCTCTCCCTCTGAGCTAACGGCCCGGAAAAAACACTATTATAGCGACAGGGGAAAAAGAGTCAACTTCGGCCGGGGAAAGCCCGAACCCCTCAGGAGAGGGGCTCGAACTTGATGATGACCCAGCGGCCGCGATGGTTGATATTATTGACTTCGTCCCTGAGCAGGTAATTCTTCATGATGAGCTTGTAGTTCCTGGTCGTCCCGGACTTGGTCTTGATGGCGATCTCGACGTCCTTGGAATGGACGTTGCCGGTCAGCTCGCGGACGGTCGCGAGCTCGCGCTCGCCGAGGGAGAACATGGTCATCTCCTCTTCCGCAGCCGCGGCGGCCTTGGCGGCGTTGTAGGCCTTCTTGAGCTCCTGCATCTTGCCGTTCTCGATATCGTACTTGGCCTTGAGCTCGTCGATCTTCCTCTGAGCGGCGGCCTTGCCGGCGGCGGACCTGGAGGTGTCCTTTTCGTACTCGGCGTCCTTGAGGAGCTCGCCAGCATCAACCGTCGGGCCGATCTGGGCGTCTTGGGCTTTCTTCGCCTCGATCTCCGCCTTGTTCAGGGCGGGCAGGGAGGCCGGCTCGATATTCTCGGGGCCGACGCTGACGATGTTCCAGGAGTTGAGGTCGGGCTGGAAGGGCTCGAGGGCCATGCTGGACATCGTGTCGTTGTCGTTCAGCGTGACGGCGTTGAAATACCTGGAGAGAAGGCCCTTCTCCGGATTCGGCGTGCACCCCTGGATGACGAAAAACGCGACCAGAAGGCCGATCACGAACAGTGTCTTTTTCCTCATCTTACCTCCTTCCTGATTTGTTCCGAAAGTACTCTACAAGAATAATAACGTTTTTCCGGAGCAAAAATCAAGCCTTTTTCTGCCGCGGCCGGCGCCGGTTTTCCTTGATTTCTTTTTGTGCTACACTACATCGCTCAAGACCTTAAATATGAGGTTAGACCATGGCGCAAGAGAAAGACATCATCCTCCGGCATCCCAAGGACCCGTCGGCGCTCCTGGACATCATCCGCGACGTCCAGGACCATTTCGGACACGTCCCTGAGGAAGCCGTCGCACGCGTCGCCGCGCATCTGAAGCTGTCCGAGGCGGAGGTCCGCGGCGCCGTCACCTTCTACCACTTCTTTTCCTTGACCCCCCGAGGGGCGTCGACCGTCTACCTGAACGACTCCATCACCTCCCGGATGAAGGGGCGGACGGCGGTCGCCAAGGCCTTCGAAGAGGAGGCCGGCTGCCGTTTCGGGGAGGTCACCGCCGACGGCCTCATCGGCTTATTCTCCACGTCCTGCATCGGGATGAGCGATCAGGAACCATCGGCCATCATCAACGGCGTCGTCTTCACCCGACTGACGCCGCTCAAGGTCAAACACCTCGTCAAGGCCATAAAAACGGGGAAGCCGGTCCGGGACATGGTCACCGCGTGGGGGGATGGAGCCAACCAATCCGACCTCGTGCGTTCGATGGTTTCCAACAATATCCGCAAAAAGGGTCCAGTGATCTTTGGGCCCTTTGAGTCCGGATCGGCCATCAAGAACGCCGTCGCCCGGAAGCCCGAGGACATCATCGCGGAGGTCAAAAAATCCAAGCTGCTCGGCCGGGGGGGCGCGGGCTTTCCGACGGGGCTCAAATGGGAGTTCTGCCGGAAAGAAAAATCCGATATGCGCTACGTCCTTTGCAACGCCGACGAGGGGGAACCCGGTACGTTCAAGGACCGCGTGATTCTGACCGAGATGCCGCAGCTGCTCTTCGAGGGAATGGCCGTCGCCGGGTACGCGATCGGCGCCCGGGAAGGCCTCCTCTACCTGCGGAGCGAATACGCCTACCTGAGAAACCATCTTGAGGCGGTCCTGGAAGGGATGCGCCGAGAGAATCTCCTCGGTAATAACATCGCCGGCTCGGGCGATTTCTCGTTCGATATCACCATCGCCTTGGGGGCCGGGGCCTACGTTTGCGGCGAGGAATCCGCGCTCCTCGAATCGGCCGAGGGCCGGAGAGGCGAGCCCCGGAACCGGCCCCCGTTCCCGGTGCAGACCGGATACCGGAACCGGCCGACGACGGTCAACAACGTGGAGACCCTGTGCACAGCCGCAAAGATCATCCTCCACGGCGCCGCCTGGTTCCAGTCCATGGGCACGGCGAGATCCTCCGGCACGAAACTCTTCAGCGTTTCCGGAGACTGTGAAAGGCCGGGCGTCTACGAGCTCGAGTTCGGCCTGACCGTCCAGGAACTCCTCGACATCGTGGGAGCTAAGGACGCCTACGCCGTCCAGGTCGGAGGTCCCTCGGGGACCTGCCTCTCCCGGCAGGATTTCCGGCGGAGGTTCGCATTCGAGGACCTGTCGACCGGCGGGTCCGTCATGATCTTCGGACCTTGGCGGAACATGTTCGAGATCGTCGCTAATTTCATGGATTTTTTCATCGAGGAGTCCTGCGGTTGGTGCACTCCCTGCCGGGTCGGGAATACCCTGCTTAAAGGAAAACTGGAGAAGATCATGGCCGGCCGCGGGTCGGCCCAAGACCTCCGGGACCTCGAGGCCTGGGGCAAGAATATCCGCGCCCTGAGCCGGTGCGGGCTCGGGCAGACGTCGCCCAATCCGATCCTTTCGACCCTTCAAAATTTCCGTGAGCTCTACGAGGAGGCTATCGACCGGCACAAAGAATTCGTCCCGGACTTCGACTTGGGGGAGGCGAGTCTCGAGGCCGCTCGCCTGACCCATCGCCAACCCATTATGGGAGAAACATCTCATGAGTGAAATCACCATAGACGGCAAAGTCTGTAAAGCCCGGGCCGGGCTGACCATCGCCGAAGTTGCGAAGGCCAACGGCATCTACATTCCCACCCTATGCAACTATAGGGGCCTGAAGCCGGTCGGCAGCTGCCGCGTCTGCACCGTGCGCGTCGGCGGCCGTTACATGGCGGCCTGTACCCAGATCGCTGTCGAGGGGATGGTCGTCGAGAACACGGCCCCGGACCTCGAGGACATGCGGCGAAGCATCCTGGAAATGCTTTTCGTCGAGGGCAACCATATGTGTCCGACTTGCGAGAAGAGCGGGAACTGCGAGCTCCAAGCCTTGGCCTACCGGTACCAGATCATGGCCCCCCGGTTTCCGTTCCAGTTTCCCGTCCGGCAGGTCGACGCGTCAGCGCCGAAAATCGTGCTTGAGCACAACCGCTGCATCCAGTGCCAGCGCTGCGTGCGGTCCATCCAGACGGAAGACGGCCGGAGGATTTTCGTCCCCCAGAACAGGTCGCGCCGCAGGAAGATCGGCGTGGATCCCCGGCTGGTCTCGGAACTGACGGATGAAATGGCCCTCAAGGCCATGGACGTCTGTCCCGTGGGCTCGATTCTGAGAAAAGAGGTCGGTTTCGCCGTGCCCATCGGCCAGCGCAAGTTCGACAAGAAGCCGATCGGCACCGAGATCGACGAGGAAATCACGAGGTGATCCCATGAGCAAGCCCGTCATCGCCACCGCGTCCCTGGCCGGCTGCTTCGGCTGCCACATGTCGATTCTCGACATCGACGAGCGGATCCTCAAGCTCATCGAGCTTGTCGAGTTCAACAAATCCCCCATCGACGATATCAAGACATTCACCAAGCCCGTCGACCTGGGCATCATCGAAGGGGGGTGCTGCAACAGCGAGAACGTCGAAGTCCTGCGGTCCTTCCGGAAGAACTGCAGGATCCTGGTCTCCCTCGGCGAGTGCGCTATCATGGGCGGCCTCCCGGCCATGCGCAACGGCATCCCCGTCAAGGAGTGCCTGGAGGAGGCCTACCTGAACAGCCTCTCGGTCGCCCCGGAGGACAAAATCATCCCCAACGACGAGGAACTGCCCATCGTCCTCGACAAAGTCTACCCCTGCCATGAGGTCGTCAAAGTGGACTACTTCCTGCCGGGCTGCCCGCCCTCGGCAGATATCATCTGGGAAGCCCTGACGGCCATCGTCGAGGGGCGGCCGCTGAACTTAACCTACGATATGATCAAATTCGACTGAAGGGTGAATGACCATGGCGAGAAAGATCACGATCGAGCCCGTGACCCGGGTCGAAGGCCACGGCAAAGTGACCATCCACCTCGATGATGCCGGAAAAGTGACCCAGTCCCGTTTCCACATCGTCGAGTTCCGCGGCTTCGAGCGGTTCGTCCAAGGCCGGCCCTACTGGGAGGCCCCGGTCCTCGTCCAGAGGCTGTGCGGCATCTGCCCGGTCAGCCACCATCTGGCGGCGGCCAAGGCCATGGACGTCATCGTCGGCGCCGGGCCCGGCAAGCTCACCGCGACCGCCGAGAAGATGCGCCGGCTCATGCACTACGGCCAGATCCTTCAATCCCACGCCCTGCATTTCTTCCATCTCTCCTCGCCTGATTTCCTCCTGGGCATGGACTCGGACCCGGCCGTGCGGAACATCATCGGCGTCGCCGCCCTCAATAAAGACCTAGCCGTCCAGGCCGTCCTCCTGCGCAAGTTTGGCCAGGAGATCATCCAGGCCACAGCCGGAAAGAAGATCCACGGCACGGGCGCGGTTCCTGGGGGGATCAACAAGAACCTGAGCCCCGAGGAACGGGACCGCTTCCTCAAAGGCGCCCCACCGCTCAACATCGACCAGATGATCGAATGGTCCCAGGCGGCCGTCGAGCTCTTCAAGGATTACCACAGGAAAAACAAGGACGTCGTCGACGGCTTCGCCGCCTTTCCTTCGAACCATCTGAGCCTCGTCCGCAAGGACGGCGCCCTGGATTTTTATCACGGCGTGCTACGGGCGGTCGACGCCGAAGGCCGGAAGGTCCTCAACGACGTGGACTACAAGGATTACCTCGAGCACATCGGCGAGGAGATCCGCTCATGGAGTTACATGAAGTTCCCCTACCTCCGCTCCGTCGGCAAGAAGGACGGCTGGTACCGGGTCGGCCCCCTGGCCCGGCTCAACACCTGCGATTACATCCCCTCGCCCCTGGCCCAAAAAGAGTTCGAGGTCTACAAGGCCTACACCGACGGCAAGCCCAACAACATGTCGCTCCACACACACTGGGCCCGGCTCATCGAGCTCCTCCACTCGGCCGAGGTCATCAAGGAGCTCCTTCAAGACAAGGACCTCCAGGGCGCGAAGCTCGTCAAGAAAGGCAAGAGGGTCCCGGAGGGGGTCGGCCTGGTCGAAGCGCCGCGGGGCACCCTCTTCCACCACTACCGCGTCAACGACGACGACCAGATCACGATGGCCAACCTGATCGTTTCGACGACCAACAACAACGAGCCCATGAACCGGGCCGTCCACTGGGTCGCCGAGAACGTCCTCTCGGAGAAGCCGGAGATCACGGAGGGCATGCTCAACCGCGTCGAAGTGGCCATCCGGGCCTACGACCCGTGCCTGAGCTGCGCCACCCACGCGCTGGGCTGCATGCCCCTCGAGGTCTCCCTCGTCGACGCGCGGGGCAACATCCTCCAGAGAGAGGTTCGCTGATTCCGCGAAAAACGAAGGCGCCGGCCGCGCGCGTCCTCGTGATCGGCTTCGGCAATCCCGGACGAGGCGACGACGGGCTCGGGCCGGCGGCGGCCGAACGCCTGTCGGCCCGGGCGATCCCGGGGGTTGCCTGCGACGCCGATTACCAGCTCGGGCTCGAGGACGTCCTGGCCTGCGCCCAGCACGACGTCGTCGTTTTCATCGACGCCGCCCGGGGATTGCGCCGGCCGTACACATTCACCAAAGTCGAGGCGGCCGCCGCCATGCCGGCGATGAGCCACACCCTGAGACCGGAAGCGGTCCTGGCCATCGCCGCGGAGCTCTACGACCGCAGGCCGGACGCCCGGCTCCTGGCCGTCCGCGGTCACCGCTGGACGATCGGCGAAGGGCTTTCGGCCAAAGCCGAGAAAAACCTGGCCCTGGCCCTGAAGTTCCTGGAGAATTTTCTGAAAGGGAACCGTTCATGACCACCAAAACGATCTCCGTTCTCCAGGACCTCCTGGCCACGAACAAGCAAGCCGCCGCGGCCATCCGGCAGGAACTCAGCAGTCGCGGCATCCTCTGCATCAACCTCCTGAGCTCGCCCGGCTCGGGCAAGACGACCCTCCTCGAGAGCCTGGCCGACCGCCTCCGAGGCCGCTACCGGATGGCCGTCATCGAAGGCGACATCGAAACGGAGCGGGACGCCGAGCGCATCCGGGCCAAGGGCATCCCTGCCTGGCAGATCACGACCGGCGGCGCCTGCCATCTCGAGGCCCGGATGATCGGCCGGGTCCTCAGCCACGTCCCGGCGGCGATCGACTTCCTGTTCATCGAGAACGTCGGCAACCTCGTCTGCCCCGCCTCCTACGACCTGGGAGAGGACCTCCGTTGCGTACTGCTGTCTTCCCCGGAGGGGGACGACAAGCCGGCCAAGTACCCCCAGGCCTTCCTGTCCGCGGACTGTCTCATCCTGACCAAGGCGGACCTCGTCCCCTATCTACCATTCGACCCGGCCAAGGCAGCGGCGGAAGCCCTGTCCATCAAGCCCGGGCTCCGCATCTTCACGGTCTCCGCTTTGCGCGGCGACGGCGTCGACGAGCTCGCCGCGTATTTCGCCGAGGCCCTCGAACGCCTGAGGTCCGCCCGTGCATGAGCTCTCCCTCATCGCTTCCGTCTTCGACGTCCTCGAAGAGAATGCCCGGGCTCACGGCGCGGCGCGGGTCACGAAGGTCGTGCTCCAGGTAGGCCGGATGTCGGGGGTCGTTCCCGACCTCCTCGAATCGGCCTTCGACACCTACAAGCAAGGGACGCTCGCCGAAGGCGCCCGCCTGGAGATCGTCGACGTCCCGGTGAGGCTCCGCTGTTCCGACTGCGGCGGCGAAGCCGCCCGCGAAGACTCCGATTTCTCCTGCGCCGCCTGCGGCTCGCGGCGGGTCGAGATCGTCGCAGGCCGCGAGCTTGTCGTCGAGAGAATCGAGCTCGAAACCGACGGCGCCTAGCCGCCCGGACGGCGGTTTCAGCCATACACCCGCGCTTGACAAGCACAAATTCGTTTTGTTATAAATGCCATCTTGTTCTTTGGTCGTTGAGTCTCCTGGCAACGCCGTTAAGGAGATTTTTATTTTTATAGATCATATTCGCCCGCCCCTGGGGCCGGCAGCCGGCCGAAAGCTGTATATTGCCTCCCCCCTGCCCGTCTTCCGGCCCGACGCTTCTCCTCGCCGGCCGCGCCCGTCTCACGGACTCCCGTCCGCACCTCGAACCCCTATAGTGGAGGGATGATTTGGACACCGATACGACCAAGATCCAGTCGTTGATCGACAAGCACCGGGGGCTCAAAAAGAACCTGATCGCCATCCTCCTCGACGTCCAGGAGAGCTTCAACTACCTCCCCCCGGAGTCCCTCCGCCAGGTCGCCAAGTCACTGGACATGCCCCTCATCGACATCCTCGGAGTGGCCACCTTCTATCGGGCCTTCAGCCTGAAGCCCCGGGGCAAGCACATGTGCCTGGTCTGCCTGGGGACGGCTTGCCACGTCCGGGGCGGCCAGAAGATCCTGGAGGAGATCGAGCGGAAGCTCGGCGTCCCGGCCGGGGAGAACACCCCGGACGGCCAGTTCACGCTGGAGACGGTCGCCTGTCTCGGGTGCTGCGCCATCGGGCCCGTCGTCGTCGTCGACGGCGAATACAATGGCCACGCCACCATCCGCAAGGTCGGCCCCATCCTCGACAAGTGCGCCAAGCCGAAGAAGTCGGGGCAAAAGCGGAAGGCCGGCGCCAAGCCCGCCGGGCGAAGAGGCGGGCGGACGGCCCGAAAAAAATGACGGAAAGAGAGGAAACCTGATGGCCGAAAAGAAGAAGCTCCGCATCCAAGACCTGGCGAAGATCCGGGAGAAAACGAAATCCCTGATGACCATCCGGGAGGGCAAGGGCCGGGCACGTGTCACGGTCCACATGGGCACGTGCGGCATCGCCGCCGGCGCCCGGGACATCATGGATGCCCTCCTCGACGAGATCGCTAAAGCCAAGGTCCAGGACGTTATCGTCACGACCTCCGGCTGCGCGGGACTGTGCAACAAGGAGCCCATGGCCACGGTCGAGCTCAAGAACAAGCCCCCCGTCAAGTATGGCGACCTCACGGCGGAAAAAATGCGAAAGATCTTCGCCCAGCACGTCCTCCACGGCAAGATGGTGACGGAATTCGTCCTGGCGGTCGGAAGCGAAACGATGTACTGAGGGAGGACCCTTGAAACAGTATCGAGCTCACTTATTGGTCTGCGCCGGCACGGGCTGCGTTTCCAGCGGATCCTTCAAGATCAAGGAGGTCCTCGAGAAGGAGATCAAGAAGCGGCGCCTCCAGGACGAGGTCCAGGTCATCGCCACGGGCTGCAACGGCTTCTGCGAGAGGGGCCCCATCGTCATGGTCCAGCCCGACGGCATCTTCTACCAGCTCCTCAAGGTCGAGGATGTCCCGCGCCTGGTCGAGGAGCACCTCCTCAAGGGCCGGCCGGTCAAGAAGCTGATGTACGTCCCGCCGGCCGAGGACAAGCCCGTCCCGAAGATGAAGGACATCGAGTTCTTCAAGCACCAGCGGCTCATCGTCCTCCGCAACCGCGGCCGGATCGACCCCGAAAAGATCGAGGAATACATCGCCTTCGACGGCTACGAGGGGATGGGCAAGGCCCTGGCGAAGATGACGCCCGAGACGATCCTCGCCGAGATCACAGCCTCGGGCCTGCGGGGCCGGGGCGGCGCCGGCTTCCCCACGGGCAAGAAGTGGGCGGCCTGCGCCAAGGAAAAGAGGACGCCGAAATACATCATCTGCAACGGCGACGAAGGGGACCCCGGCGCCTTCATGGACCGCTCCGTC
>Ga0299912_10000637_pt1 | contig 29074 bp, 26 predicted proteins | sample RVTome_2_FD_207667 | JGI IMG/M metagenome (GOLD analysis project Ga0299912, IMG submission 207667) | Soil microbial communities from uranium-contaminated site in the Upper Colorado River Basin, Wyoming, United States - RVT95D214 (version 2) ... | reverse complement strand
AAGGTACTGACGGAAGGGGGAGAATGTGCAAGCGGCAACTCTCCTCCTATTACCTTGCGCTCAGATGCCAACTGCAAGAGATCACCGAAGGCCTGCGGTTTCAGGAACAAATCGACATGAGGGAAGCGCCTCTTCAGCTCGTCGGCGGCCAAATCCACCATGCAGCCGGTAAGCGCCAAGATCGCCTCTGGCCGTGCCTTCTTGAGAGGCTTGAGGGAGTGCAGTTTGCCCGTGACGCGGTTTTCAGCGCTCTGGCGTACTACACAGCTATTGAGGACGACGATGTCCGCCGCCTCGATCTCTGACGTGGGTTGATAACCAAGTTGCTCCAGACCAGCGCCCAGCCGCTCCGAATCGGCCTTGTTCATCTGACAACCGATGGTCCAAATATGGTAGCTTGGCAACTCCCACCCTCGTAAACAAAAACCCGTCGCTACGACGGGCAATCTCTCGGCACGCCATCAGCATTGGCCAATGGCGGAGGGAGTGGGATTCGAACCCACGACCCCGATTTCTCAGGGCAACCGCTTAGCAGGCGGCCGCACTAGACCACTATGCGATCCCTCCGTAACTTGCCCCCTAAGATGGACTTATTGTAACACACATTCCTTTGGCTTTCCAAGAGCGTGATGTTTCAGATAGCGTATCAAAGAAAGTGAACTCTACTTAGAGAGGCTGAAGCGCCAGATCACGGAACCAGAAATTGGCATAGCCAAGCCAAAAGCTGCCGGCACTCCGGCTGGCTTTTCGTGATTTGCCGTCCTTCAACCGAAGGATTAGATCGTTGCTCTCACGACGGCTCCGAGTCGCGACCAAGCGTACCAACGAATGGATATGCTGGCGCTCTCTACGTTATGAGTACTGCGAACTATCGGCGCAGTTCGATACCTTTCCAGGCGTCGAGCTCTTCGCGAGCCGGGTCAATCTCTAGCCGGCACGGAACGTCCAAAAGCATCGTTGCCCGTTTGTTGGCGCTATAGGGCTCCCATTTCGGAATCCCCGGGTGGCTGGGGTCGCCGCTACGGGCGAAGGCGATCCACGCCTCGCTCATCGCTGCCTCCAACTCGTGTTTATCTTGACGCTCGCCAGTGTAGGGCACATCGTCCGTATTGTCGAAAACGAAGGGGATCTCCATGGCATGGCTTGCCTTGAAGAGCCCTCCCATGAAATCGGATTCATAGGTAAACAGGTACATATAGACCGGCGCGGGGCCTCCCGCCGCCTTGCGCTCCGCGAGCTGAATGGACCGTAGGCGGGCTCCTTCGCTCTGGATGCCGATCAACAGGTCCCAGGGTGTGGCATTGGGCCGTGTTTTCTTGTAGACACTAATCACCTTGTCCAGCCTATCGCCCAGTGTCGGTGCCAGGCGTTCGCGCAACTCCGGCTCGGTAAGCCGGCGGCGCCGGGGGTCACGCAGCAAGAAGAGCGCCTGTTCGTCCCGGTTGGTTCCAATTATAATCGGCACTTCCGCCGCCGTGGGCGCGGCCACCGGATCGAAAGGGTGTGCGGGAAGGTAATGGCCATCCACTGCTGGAGCAAGCCGCATGGCGGCACCCTCTTGTGGCGCTAACGCGCTCACCGCATCCAACAGTTGTTGCGCCGGTAGCTGCTGGAGCTTGTCAATCTCATTTGCCTTGAGACCCAGCTTTGCCAGCAGGCGCTCAGCCAAGTCCGTAGCATCCTTGGACTCTACGCCTCGCAAACCCGCACCGCTCTCAATAATCGCATGCTGGAACAGTCCTTTTGCCGAAGGCATGGCCAAGAGTGTACTCACCTTAGCGCCGCCCCCGGACTCACCGAAAATGGTCACATTGCCGGGGTTGCCGCCGAATGCCTCGATGTTGTTTCGTACCCACTCCAGGGCCAGCACCGCATCCAACAAACCGGCGATACCAGAACCGGCATACGCCTCACCAGCGATGTCCGCCAAGTGCAAGTAGCCAAAGACATTCAGCCGGTGGTTAATGGTGACCACCACTGCGTTACCACGCTTGGCAAGATTGGCGCCGTTATACATCGTCTCCGAACCGGCACCGGACGTATAGCCGCGACCATGCAGCCACACCATGACGGGGCGTTTTCCGCCGTCCCCTACGCCTGGCGTCCATACGTTCAGTACCAGGCAGTTCTCACTCTGAGGTAGGAGTCTCGTGTGCCCATCGGAGCGGACAATTGCGTAAGGTCGAGCTTCGTCGACCAGCACTCCTGTCTGCGGGCAGATTGGGCCGAAGTCGCCGGCGTATCGTGCCCCCGTCCACGGCTCAACCGGGAGCGGTGGCAGGAAACGGCGTTTGCCGCCGGTAGGTGCACCGTAGGGGACGCCTTTGAAGGCGAAAACACCTCGCTCCTGGATGCCACAAACTTCACCCGCTTTCGTCCCCACCATAACTTCGTCCATGATGATCCCTCCTTTCCCCCCGATAATATCGGGCTAATCGAATAGCGCTTCTTGCCTTATATATACCTCGGATGGCGTATGATGTCAATTACTAAAGCCTGCACAGGAAGGGCAGGTTTCAAACCTGCCCTCTAAAGTATGACCGAACTGAACATTATGATGTTTCATTCCTCGGCAAGCTCGTATGGGAATCTGATCCTGGCCTCCTGTTCGTTAAAGGCCAATCGCAAGCCCTCCAAGTCCAGGCTGGGAACGCTAATATAGGTAAACCGCCGGCCGATCTCGCTAATGGCATGAGCATCGGAGCCCTGGATACAGGCGTATCTCTTAGGGAAGTAGGGCACCTTGCCCTGGCTCCAGCGAGGTTTGTCAAAGGGCACAGTGATCTCCAAAGCGCTAAGGTAGTCGCTGCTATGAATCCGTATTTTGTCCTCCTTAGATTCAGAGGACGCGATAAAACCTCGGGGTTGCCGATCGATATGAGCGGCGATAGCCAAGCCGCCACATTCCTGGATCTCTTGGAATACCCCATCCATCCAATACTCTGTCTGAAAGTAACCGTCGCCCCATTGCTCGCCCGTGAACCCCAGCCTTTCCAAGAGCTGGCGAAGGGTTTCAACGGGGGTATCCGGCCCGAACAGGGACAGGACATGGCCACCCCTAGCCGTAAGCTCCATCCCTGGGAAAACACAGAGGCCGTTCTTTTGCGCCACCTCCCGTATATCGTCGATGCCCTCGGCGGTATTGTGATCGACGATGGCGATGGCGTCCAAACCAGCGGCCAGCGCGGCCTCCACGATGTCCTGCGGCGAGGTACAAAGGTTGGCCTCAGGCCTAACGTGGTCCTCATAGCACCTCGACTCAGGCGTATGGATATGGAAATCTACCTTCTTGTACTGTGCCATGGTCCCTCTTCAAACAGAGCAGCTCTATTTTACCACTCTGAGATAACGGCCTGCTTCACCTACGCGGGCGCTTTTCCCGTGTCTGGCTAACTGCGTGTTGGGCCATTCATACGAACTCTCAATTCGGTGTCCAACAATAGCATTCAGTAGCTACCGCGCTTGATCTGCACTCTGCCACCACACAAACGTTGCCGCAACCCCAGCGATGAAAGCCAGCAACGCCAAAATATAGCTGTGCATTCCAATCTGCTCGGCGCCGAGTGGCCCGAACATCCCACTAAGCAGCACGGGCACGGACCACGGAAGCCAATCGCCCCAACCCAGCAAACTTACGATTTGGGCAAAGACGAACGAGAAAAAGGCCCAACCAAGCGGAGGCAGGAAGCCGCGTCCCACGCTGGCAAACAAAGCGACAAACGGCGTGAGCATGAAGTTCAGGAGAACGACGGCCATTAAGGACAAGAAGGATGTCCGTGCCAATTCAAGAGACCAGCCTGGAATATCCACGGCCGTTCCAACGCCAAGCCCAATCACGAAGATCATGAGGGTGAGCGCCAGTATCCACAGCATTGTCAATACAAACTTGGCGCCGACGATGACCCCGCGTGGGGTGGGGAGGGCCAGTAGTTCTTTCGCGGTGTGATCGGAGAACTCACGTCCAAATACCCACGCTGCAATAAACGCAAACAGGATTGTTCCGCCCATGGCCGTTGCTTGCGAAAGCACGTCAAAATAGGCCGGCCAATCGGCCGTCCCTGCGACAAGTTGTGATTTTGCGCTGATCAGTCCCATCGTACGCGCTCGCTCGGGGTTTTTCAAAATAATCATAAATAATCCGCCCACGAAGGGCAAGATCGAGAATCCGGCAGTGGTCAACAGAGACACTTTGGAGCGGCGCGCTTTTAGCGCCTCGGCCCAAAAAGCGGAAAGAAAAGCGTTCATTCTTTATTCCGCCGTCAAGCGCAGGAAATAGTCTTCGAGGTCCTCTTGTTCCACCGCTAGCCTGACCGGAGGCGTTCCCGCGTTGACAAGAATGGTCGCCACTTCATCCGGCGCGTCAATGGCGCGCGCTTCATTCAAGAAAATCGTGCCGCCTCTGGCTTGCACAGCAAAGCCGGCTTGGGTAAGCGCGATTTGCGCGGCTTCAGGATTGCGCGTTTTGATTTCCAGGCGCTGCACTCGGATTTCTTCCAGTTTCTCGGCCTCGAGTTCCTCGATCAAACGTCCCTTGTGGATGATGCCAATGCGCGTGGCGAGGCGGTCCACCTCCGTAAGTATGTGACTCGACATGAACACAGTCACGCCTTTCTCGCGAGCGAGACTCGCGAGGAGTTCACGGATCTCAACCACGCCTGCTGGGTCGAGTCCGTTGGCGGGTTCGTCCAGGATGAGCAACTCGGGTCCGTGCAACAACGCGCGAGCCAACCCCAGGCGTTGGAGATTGCCCGTTGAAAGCACGCCCGCCTTTCGGTCCGCATAGGAGGTGAGACCCAGGCGCTCAATGACATGGGACGTGGCGTTCGTTTCCGATATCCCCTGCAGGCGGCGAGCGATTTCCAGGTTTTCTCTGACAGTCAGTTCCGGATAGGCGGCGGGCCTCTCGACCAGATGGCCCACATGCCGCCAAGGCCCACGTCCATTAGGCCCGACAGCCTGCCCCAGCACCTTGACCGATCCCACGCTCGGACGGATCATTCCCAATAAGGCGCGAATGGTTGTGGTCTTACCCGCGCCGTTCAGGCCGATGAAGCCGTAGATTTCCCCCTGCCCCACGCGCAGATTGACCGAGTCGACGGCACGCACTTGGCCGAAAGATTTTGACAACCCACTTGTTTCGATTGCAAAACCGATGCTGCACCTTCTGCGAGGGATGACAGAGCCTCTTAATATCACTGCGGCTTTTGGCTATATAGGAGCACTTATCCCAGCACCTCTTGCATTGTCGCCCCGATCTCGGCGGGGCTTCTGGCGATGGCCGCCCCGGCTGCCTTCAGAGCGGCGAGCTTCTCCGCCGCCGTTCCGCTACTGCCGCTGATGATGGCCCCGGCGTGGCCCATGCGCCGCCCAGGTGGAGCGGTGCTGCCCGCTACAAAGACAACGACGGGCTTGGTCATGCAACCCTTGATGAAATCGGCGGCCTCCTGCTCGGCGACGCCCCCGATCTCGCCGATAAGCACCACCGCCCTCGTATCGGGATCGGCCTCAAAAAGCTGGAGCACGTCCACAAAGCTAGTGCCCACGATGGGGTCGCCGCCAATGCCCAGGGAGGTGGACTGGCCGATATTCCGCTCCGTCAACTGAGAGATAGCCTCATAGGTGAGGGTGCCGCTGCGGGAGACCACGCCCACATGGCCTGGCAGGTGGATGTAATTGGGCATGAGCCCCACCTTGCACTTGCCCGCCGAGATCAGCCCCGGGCTATTGGGCCCGATGAGGCGCGTAGTCTTGCCCTGGAAGTAGCGGCGAACCACGACCATGTCCATGGTGGGGATGCCATCGGTGATACAAATCACCAAGGGAACGCCGGCGTCGGCAGCCTCCATAATGGCGTCGGCGGCGAAGGCAGGCGGAACGAAGATCATGCTGGCGTTGGCCCCTGTCTCCCGCACTGCTGTCTCAATATCGTTGAAGATGGGCACGCCTTCGAACTCGGTGCCCCCTCGACCGGGCGTAACACCAGCCACCACCTTCGTGCCGTACTCTCGACACTGGCGGGTATGGAAGCTGCCCTCGCTGCCGGTGATGCCTTGCACCAACAGCCGCGTATTTTCGTCGATCAAGATGCTCACGGTCTACTCCTTATCCTCGCTGGCTCTTCTCGGCGGCCACCGCCTTTTGGGCGGCATCGTTTAGGTCGGAGGCCAGGATCACGCTGAGGCCGGAATCGGCCAGGATTTGCTTGCCTTGCTCCACGTTCGTCCCCCTCATGGCCACCACAATGGGGACGCGAATGTCCAGCTCTTTAGCCGCCTCCACGATGCCGGTAGCCACGATATCGCATCTCAAAATGCCCCCGAAGACGTTGACCAACACGGTCTTGACGCTGGGATCGGATACCAAAATTTTGAAGGCGTTGGCTACCTTCTCGGTGCTAGCACCACCGCCCACGTCCAAGAAATTGGCAGGCTCGCTACCCATGAGCTTGATGATGTCCATGGTGGCCATGGCCAAGCCGGCGCCGTTGACCAAACAGCCGATGGACCCGCTCAGCTTGATGTAGCTGACGTCGTATTTCGAGGCTTCCACCTCCAGGGGGTCCTCCTCGGAAGGGTCGCGCATCTCGCGAATGTCAGGATGGCGATAAAGGGCGTTGTCATCGAAGTTCAGTTTGGCATCGAGGGCGACCAGCTTCCCGTCCGCAGTAATCACCAACGGGTTGATCTCGGCCAGCGAGCAATCCTTAGCCTGGAAAGCCTGATAGAGGTTGGCCATGAGATCGGCGGCAGGGCGAACCTGGGCTTGAGGCAAGCCCGTGCCGTAGGCCAGCTTCCGCCCCTGGAAGGGCTGGAGGCCGATCAGGGGATCGATATGAGCCTTGAATATCTTTTCCGGCGTCTTGGCCGCCACCTCCTCGATGTCCATGCCGCCGGCCGCGCTGACCATCATCACCGGCCCACCCGCGGCGGCATCGACTATTATCCCCAAATAGAGCTCGCGCCCATATTGCACCGCTTCCTCCACCAAAACGCTCCTCACGTTCACCCCTTGCGGGGGGGTCTGAGGCGTCACCAATTGCATCCCGATAAGCTGCCCGGCCAGGCGCTCCGCCTCCTCGGGCGAGGAAGCGGTTTTGATGCCGCCGCCTTTGCCTCTACCGCCGGCGTGGACCTGGGCCTTGATGACCACCTTCCCGCCCAGCCCAGCGGCGATCCCACTCGCCTCGGACGCCGTTTTGGCTAATCCCCCCTGGGGCACCGGGATGCTGAACTCCGCCAGAATCCCCTTGGCTTGATATTCGTGAATCTTCATGGCTGTTCCCTTTCAAGTTTTCTTTGGCAGCAGATTGTATGTCGATACGCTGGCTCTGAATGCCAGAGAGGCCGCTTTTCTCGTAAGCCAATACTGCGACAGAATTAGAGCGGTTCCTCCCAATACGACTAATCCCATTATCATCGGCCACGTCACCTCAAACCTGAGCCGGAGCATCCCTTCAAGCTGAGCAGGGAGATTCGTTTCACTAAGCGCCAAGAGGGCAGACGACAGACATATTACTGTCATCACGATGGTGGCAAAAATACCGGTAACCTTAACGTTTCGATTGAATTCTTCGCTATCTGCGTTCTGGTGATACATCCTTCTGCCTATGTATAGGCCAGCAACAATCCCCATGGCGGCATTGAAAACGGGAAAGCCCATAAAGAAGCCATATATACAGGTGGAGTAAAACAAAAAGATGAATAGCAGGACTACTCGGTTGAGACTAAAAGCATTGGCAGCCCATTTCTTCAGGAAAATCAAATCGGTCAAAATCCCCACGCCGAGTCCCAAGAAGGCGAACTTGAAAATGTCATTCTCCGCTACCAAGCCGACGCTTCCCCACCACCCGGCCAAAAAAAGCATTATAGGGGAAATAGCCCCCAAAAGAATCCATATCATAAACGATTCTATTCTGCTATTAGTCTTGATCATGTTCCATTCCATAGCTGCACCCTTAGGATGCCGAATTCCGCATCGAAGGCCTGAATGACAATTCGTTTAGACCACATTAGCTTTATCCTTTTTAACGACACTATAAGAAGCCAATTTTATTAAGACTAAGAGTAGTAGTTGGGCATTCTCCTTTGTGAATGCTCCCAATGGCAGAAGCCCATGAGCAATGTCATTCCGATAATTGTCTCCTCTAATATCGCAAAGGTATATTTCAATAAACTTCAAAAAGTCCCTGTCCATTCCCTCTACTTGAGATAACGTCGCCAAAATATCAGAAAGCATCCTTTCCCGCATTTCATTATTTCTATAAGAAAATGTTGGCAGACCCAATTGCCCTAATAAATCCCTTACTATTCCCTCTATTTGGAATGCCAAAATGTGAATAAAAGCCAGATATTCCTTGTCCTCAAAAAATCTGAGGCCCTGCTTAATTATCTCCATCCTCTCGTTACTTATTATCCCGGATGAGGATAAATACTGGGTTAAAGACACGCTATGTTGTGGGTGTTCTCTTTCAAGCAAACCAAATATTGCGCCCAAAAACACATGTCCGATCATCTGATAACTCATTTGGAAGTATTTTATCGCGCCATATTCTAGTTTCTCACTTTCTTCAGAAATCTGCTTAACGCAAATATTCCCCTTCATAAGTGATACCGGAACAATATGCTGGACAACAAATTGTTGCGATTGCTCAATCGCCTCTCTTTTTGCTGTTTCATATGAAGGAACAAGGTTTCTATCTAAACTCATAATTTGGAAAATCTCTGTTGTTTTGCGCCCTTTGTATATATCTAAGTATCGATCTATCTCTTGCGTTGGTATCTCCACTTTGGCTGAAACTTGTTTGTATTCTGTCTTTAACGCAGCCTCATTTGCCTCCAGAATCTTGGCCTTCAATTCTTCCACTTTATTGGGAGAATCACCTAAGTCCATATACGACCGCATCGCGTCTTCATAGAAACCCGCGGCGACCAGATTCCCGCTTGGATAGTTTACTTTTTTCCACTCGGCCTCTTCAATAAATGACTCGGCAATTCTAACTTTTGTCTTCCGCCATTCATACTGGTTCTTTCTGATTTGCCATATTCTTAACAGCAGTTCCATAAAGCTTCTCTGTAAATGAAAGCTGTCTGGAATATTCTCAGCATAATAAGTAATAGCATCTCCTATTGTTGAAATAAGATATTCGTAATCTACTTGATCTCTTATCCTTCTTTCTCGATTCAAAATCGACTCAATAATCTCAAACAAGTACCTGAATCTTCTTTTCTCTACCAGTTGTTTTATGAGTTCGTAGTGTTTTCTTAGACTTTCATCTATCCAGCTTCGATCGTTGACCATTGACGCAATTGTAATGGCTCTATCTAGCGAATCAGCGAGTTCATGATCCCACTCGTTGCCAAAATAGATTGGGCAACAATCGAGATAGGCTCTTATAGCCAAACGGGCACAATAAACATCCTTATCAAGTTCCCAAACCAAATCACTATATCTGGCTCTTAATATGGGATTCTTAGTAATGTTTGCCCTGTTTTTATAGTATTCGATAGATTCCTTAGGAAAATCCTTTTCCAAATCAGGGTATTTCCACTCCTCTCCTTCGCTGGTACTCCCGCTCATCATAGAATCGAACCTTTTTTCAGGATCGTTGTGTGCGGAGAGGTCGAAAATCAATATTTCCTTCCTTACATCTTCAAGTTTCTCTATGTTCCCGCTCTTCTCGTATCTTTCAAACAAGACTCTATAGATAGCTGAACGATTCCAACGAAAGTCCGAAGTATTCGTTTCTGAAAGATTGACTAATTCTTCAGGGTTTAGTTTCTCTAATTCTGACTTTTCCATCTTGTTAGCCCTTTAGTTTCGCAACCTGGACAACATCAGCCGCCAACATGGTTTTGAGCGAGTTCCTCACAAAATAGACGGCAACTCTCGCAGTCTGCGCATCGGTTTCTGTCAAAACCCCCGCGGCTTCAGCTCATCATTGAGCCACGCCAGATAATCCTCGCTGCCAGCAACGATGGGCGTGGCGATTATCTCCGGCGTCTCGTAGGGATGCAGCTCTACGATCGCCTTCTCTAACTCCGAGAAAAGGTCCTGCCTGCTTTTGATGAGGCATAACCACTCCTCCGCCATCTCGATATTGCCCTTCCACCAATAGCTGCTCACTATCGGCCCCACGATTTGGACGCAGCCCGCCAATCTTCGCTCCAACAGCGCCCGGGCGATCTTCTGCGCGTCTTCCATCTTCTCGGTTGCGGTCAGCACCTGTATGTACTCTGTCGCCATAGAACGGCTCCTATTATCTTGCTACTTCACAATGGGCGATGCCTCCTGGTCGAAGGGGTTCGTCCGCATGGCGAGGGAAAAGAGATAGGGGTAGTTATCCTTCAAATGCCTCATGTAGTCCAGCCATTGGTGGACTAGCAGGATATAGACCCTTTTTACATCGCCGGCCATGTGTTCATAGTCGGTATCCGGCAGTTCCCTCAGATCTTCCCTCCAGGCCAGCTCCTCGGTGAGGTGAAAGACCGACTGCAGAAGCCCGGCAAAGGATTCGTGCTCCAGCAAGACCGGGTTCTCCAATAGCCGCAACAAAAAATCTCTTTTCCCGACCAGAAACGCCCGGAGATCCTCCAAATCGACCTTCTTGATGACCACGCTGTAATCGTAGTTTCGAAGACGCTTGTCGACGCCAGCAAATTCTTGCTCCGACCAATTGTTGGTGACGATGAGACCTTTTCTGATTCTGTCCAGGTTGGGGTCGAAGTCGGAGAGATAGGTTAGCAGCCGGGTGCCCACCTCGCTGAAGAAGGCACCGATGACCATATTCAGCTTCTCTAGCCGGGCCCGCTTTTCCCGCTCCGTCAGCACGCGGTGGATGATCAGCGTAACCAGCAGCACCTCGATGAAGACGAAGGCAATATCGCCGATCATGTAGAGGAAGATGTGGTGGACATCTCTGAAGATCGCGTAGTGGATTATATAGAAGATTGCCGATAGGACAATCAGGGATAGCCCTAAGAGGGTCTGCCAACTAAGACGTTTCACGTGCAGTTATTCCTTAGTGGTGGTAGAGTTAGTTTACTCTTTGTGTACCACCCAGATGTAGCCCTCGGTGTCCATTTGAAGGGAATAGTCCGGCCAGCGTTTGGCCAGATACCCGGCTATATCTTCAGGGTCCTTAAGGATGCGTACGCACATTTGGTCGCCGTACTTAACAAGCTCGATTCGCTCTCCCAAGAACATGTCCGAAGCGCCGAAATAGCAATCGAGATCGTCTAAAACCTCGTTATTGCGATCGAATATAGCGGGCTCGAACCAGGCTCCGGTCTCCACCTCGGGCTCGGCAGTCACACAAACGTCTGCCCCCGAATCGGCCAGGAGGCTTTCGCGCTGCTCAACGGCCTCCACGAGCTGCCTCAGCCTGTCGTTAGTCTGCTGCACGTCCATGACGAGCGTAGCCAAGCCTTTGACAGCGTTGGTTAGCGCCTGATATGCCTCGGTCTGGCGCTTCTCGAATGCTTCGAGTTTTCCCGCAAGGTCGGCAACAGAATGGCCAACCGCCTCGACGGACGGCTCAGGCGCCTGCCGCCCTGCCTTGCCTGCGACGCCATGCTTCAGCGCCCGGTGCGCCCCCAACGCCTGAGGCGTCTTAGCCTCGAACCCACACACATCGCAAACATTCATGTTCTCACCACTCCTACAAACTTTAGGTTCATTGTACTGGGCATCAATAGCTTTAGCAAGCATTTGCGAATACTCACCTCGGGCGCGGCATCACCGGCAAATCGATATAAGATGGGTAGTCGGCCTGATGATAGATGGTCTGGATGGCTGGCACGCCATACGCATCCTCGCCAAAGGGATTGCCCGTGTTCATGTTGCGATCGATGCGCGGGAAGTTGCTGCTGGAGACATCAAGGCGGACGCGATGACCTCGGCGAAAGACGATGCCCGTAGCCCCCATATTGATGGCATACTCGTAAACCTCGCCCGGGGCTATCAGCTCAGGTTTGAGGATAGACTGGCGGTAACGGGCGCGAATGCAGCCTTCAGCCACATTATAAGCGGAGCCATCGGGATAGACATCGACCAGCTTTGCCGTGAAATCCGTGTCCTTAGCCGATGTGGCCGCGTAGAGATGCAGGGTCAGCGGTCCCACCACCTCGAGCTCCTCCGCCAGCTCCGGCGTCGTGTAACAGAGGACATCGCTGCGTTTCTCGATGACGGTCTGATCCAAGGGGCCCGGCACCAGGGTTCCCGAGGGAAGGTTTTTACCGCCTCGAGTGGGAACGGGGAGCATGGGGTCGTAAATAAAGCGATCCGGTGGCTCCGAACTGGATTCTTCCCTGCTCAGCAGACCATCGCCAGCGGCGGTATTGGCCCGTCCTTTGCTGTGCAAGAAGAAGCGCTGCCACTCCGTCTGTGGCAAGGGCCAGGTATCGGCGCTCTGCCACCTGTTTCTGCCCATGACGAAGTAGCGCACAGCGGGCAGGTGGCGAGGGTCGGCGGGCTCCATCCCACGCAGGTATTTGTTAAAGAATGTGATATGCCTCTCCATGGCAAGGGCCGCCGCAGCAGACCCGGTGGGACCGAAATGGAGGCCGCCCACGTAGGCCAGGGCCGCCCCATGCGCCCAGGGCCCACATAGGACATGCTGGCCCTTACGGGCGAGCTCGGAGCCGCCCTTCTCTCGCATATTGAGAAAATTCGTAAACAGGCTGGCCCCGAAAAGATCGTACCAGCCCGAAACATGGAAACAGGGAACCTTCACCCTATGGTAGGCCCAGTAAAGGTCATCCTCCGACTTCAGGGCGGACAGGCTGGCCTCGCCGATGCGCGCGGTGAAACCTTCCGCCAGGCCCTCGAACTGAAAATGTGGTATCGCTTTGAGGGGGAGGTAATTGCATACCTCACCGATGTTGAACATAGCCTGGGTAACCATCTCCCGCATCCTGGCGACATCTTTTCCCTGCCTTCTCATCCGCTCTATCATGTCGATGGTCATAGCGGCGTACCAGCTTATTGCCTGCTCCAGTTCTACTGGGCCGCTCAGCCTCGTTTCACTCAAGGGGCCAGCGGCGATGATCGCCGGGGCGATAGCCTTCAAATGGGGTGGGGCTTCCACTGCGGCCTCCCACTGGACACGACCGAGGTAAGAGCCACCCGCCATACCCACGTTGCCATCGCACCAGGGCTCCGTTGCCACCCATTCTACCGTATCGTAGCCATCAGGACCCTCAGGCATGCCCGGCGTAAATTCCCCCTCCGAGGCGAACCGGCCTCTAGTATCCTGGATGACCATGGCATATCCGGCGGAAGCTGCGTGCATCGCTGATAAATAGTCGCCGCTGCCCGCCAGCGCCTTATTGTAGGGCGTGCGCATCAAAATAGCCGGATGTCTCTCGCCATCATCCGGCCGGTAGATGTCAGCTCGCAGTACAGCGCTGTCCCGCATCTTCATAGGGACATCTTTGTCAACACGGATGGAGCTACTCATGGTTTCCTCCTCGCGTCTGAAACTGAAGGTTAACTCAAAATACCCAATCCCAGTTCATCGGCTCTTGTATCACCTCCTCTTCGTCCACTCCTCGATTTGTTCCCTATGGTGAACATAATCACTGATCAGAGCATAAATCGTATTCTTAATGGTCACAGGACCCCCTTCATACCTCACCCCATAGTCGGCCTCCCAATCGGCAGCAGCTAGCGAGCGCAAATAACGCTTCAATTCTAGAAATGCGGCCTCAAGTTCATCAATCAACTGCCGCCTATCCCGAAAGGAATATCTTTGCACCGACACAGCGTTGACCTTACTGAAATCATCCCCTGAATCAACAAAGTAGAATGGGGTTTCTCCCCTTCTTATCTGCTCACATCCCTCTATGGTGTATCTATTCCAACCAATGAGGTGAGCCAAAACGTCACGGGGTGACCAATTGTCCATCCTCTTGAGAAACGCATCGCCCGGCAAAGAGTCTATGAAACTCACGAACTCTGCGATAGCACCACTCAGTTTGTTGATTTGCTCTTCGAGGGTCATGATAGTTGTGAAAGAGGGCCGAGATCGTCTGCCCCGTTCTTATCGAAATGTTTCTCGCTCGAACCTGATTCCGACTGGCGGTGTGTATTTGAAAAAATCCGAACTGATTTTGCGCGCGATTGGCTCGGCGGGCGGAATTCCGAGCTTCGCTCGGTTTGGCGGCGAATTCTTTTGTTATTTATTCAATAACATATTCCCAGCCCGGTTGCCATGCTTTCTTTTTTCTCCAATCTTCTGTAAATGCCTGTTCCCATGTTTTATTTCTCAATAAAACATCCAGCGCAAGCTGTGGAGCTTTATGCGCCACTATTGCAACAGATTTCCCATCATAATTCTTTTTCAAGAACTCAAGAAAATCGGCAATTCTTTTTTTAACATCTTCATAACTTTCGCCTTCGGGGAATCTTTCCGTAATATATTTTTCTTGCATTGGCTCAACAATTGCCGAAGATTGAGCGTTGTATTTTCCATAATTGCATTCTCTCAATCTTTCGTCTGGGATAATCGCCACAAGCCCTTCAAAAGTTAACTTGGCTGAATCAACGGCTCTTTTTAAGTCAGAGCAAAAAATAACATCAAATTTTTTGTCTTTTATTTTGTCTTTAAGTTCAACGGATTGTTTAACGCCCAAATCAGAAAGTCCGACATCAAACCAGCCAGACGAAATTTCCTTTTCGTTGTCAGTAGTTGTTCCGTGGACAAAATAAGTTATTTTTACTGCCATATGTTTTTATTCTAAATTACTTTTTCCAACTGGCGGAGGGGGTGGGATTCGAACCCACGAGGCTTGCGCCCAACGGTTTTCAAGACCGTCGCCTTCAACCGCTCGGCCACCCCTCCGATAGCCCTCATTCTATCATAAGGCGGCTAGGCTTTCTAGCACTAACGCTTCCCCTTGATTCGGCGGTTCATTTTGCGTATTATGTTGGTGATAACGTATGAAAAGTAGAGGGGAAAACCATGAGGCACATTATCTGGATAGGCTTGATTGCAGCTTTGTTGCTGGCAACTGCTTGTGCTGGGGCTACGTCGGGGCAGAAGATTACCATCACCGGTAAGGTGCTGGATGTCTCCCGCAGCGCCCGCATCATCACGCTCACGGAATCGGTCCAGGGTTTTGGCACCGTGGCGCTAACGGACGAGACGGAGGTCTTCTCCACTAGTGGCAACAAAGCCACTTTACAGGATGTACAGAACGGAATGACCATTCAAGCCTCCGGCAAGCCGGGGACGTCTGGCGCTATGATAGCTAGCAGAGTTAACATCCTTCAAACGGGATCAACCTGAGGTTAGCGGCTGAAGGCCCTGTGTAGCAGGAGCAAAAAGTGAGTGAGAGGTATACCTGGCAGGAGATCTGGGATAAGACGACTCCCGATTTTGCCCTGGGCAACGAGGACCTGCGGGAGTGCGTCGTTGATGTACTGTCCCTTTTGCCCAAGGCGGTGGCCGACTCCGTCATAGAAGGATGCCTATTTTTGATGCTGGAATACGATCCCAGATATATCTCAAATGGCGTGTTGCAGAATAAGTGGCTCATCGCGCTGCCGGAGAATTTCCTACAAGGTGATTTGAGACAAATCGTCCATAGCCTCTTTCACGAGATCGCCCACTTCCATCTGAAACACGACCTGAGGGAAACCATGGCATCCGATCAGGAGACCAAGAGAATGGAGGCGGAGGCAAGCAGGACGGCGGAGCAATGGGCGAAGGATGCTGAGGGCCTCATACAGGAATATGTATCACTGGAAGCCGGGGCCAGGGAATCCATACGACGAGCGAGGGGGACATATCGCTCGTTTGTTGAAGGATACCCACTGTGAAACTTATGCAGTAGCCGCGTCCAATTGGGCGAGGTCGAATCTCATCCCATCGCGAGCAGCGATGACCCGCACGCCTGTCTCCTGAGAAAGCCTCTCCGCCAATTCCCACGGCTTTGCCCTCCACATGGTCATGCCAAAGTGGGTCAGTATCGCCGCCTTGGGTCTGATACCTTCGATAATCTTCTGGGCGTCCGGTAACGATAAATGGTCATAGGGTCCGCCGGCCTCCAGCCGCACCACGTTGATGATCAGTAGATCGCCCCTATAACATCTGACTAGCTCATCGAGGTAGTGGGTATCCGGGATGTAGGAAAAGGTATGGCGAGGGGTTTTGAATACGAAGCCGTAGGTTTCCACGCCGTGCTGATGCCTTAGAGGCGTCTCGAAAGAGATGTCGCCCACCTCATAGGATTTGCCCGCGGCCAAGACCTCGATTCTCTCCGGGTAGCTCCGAAGGTAGTGCAGGATAACCGGGTCGCCTTCTAGGGCATCGGCGGGGGCGAAAACTACCCCCCTTCTCCGAAACCCACCATCGGTCATGGCCTCGATCATAACATTGATGTCGCCGGAATGATCCAAGTGCTTATGCGACAGAAGAATGGCTTTCAGGTTGGCGGCCTTGAGCTTGCGTTTAGTGGCCTGTACTATACAGCCGGGGCCGGGATCGATAAGGATCTCCGTGCCGTTGAGATTCAGCCAGATTCCGCCCGAGGCCGTTATCTGATTGGCCACCATCACCCGAGCGCCAGCAGTCCCCAGAAAGGTGATTAGCTCCATCGCCGTCAAGCCCTCTATCAGTGCTCGATGGCCTCGATGCGGTAGCGCATAGTGCCCACGGGAGCTACCACCTCTACCACCTCCCCGCTGCTCCGATTCAGCACGGCCTTGCCGATGGGGGAGACAACAGATATTTTGCCTTTGACCGGATCCACCTCATTGGGGCTGACCAGGGTGTACCTTAGTTCCTCGTTGGAGGCGAGGTCGTGCAGGGTAACCCGGCTCCCCAACTCAGCCTTAGCGGTATTTATTCTCACCCCCTCCTCGAGGATAGTGGCTGCCTTGAGGACTGCTTCTAGCTCCCGTATTCTAGCTTCAACCTGCCCCTGGTGCTCTTTAGCCGCATCCAAGGGGGCGTTCTCGCGAACGTCTCTATCTAACCAAGCATCTCGTAGATCCTGGGCCATGCGAGGTCTTTCTTCTTTCAAAGCGGCTAGCTCCGCCTGCATCCTCTGATGGCCCTCGCGGGTGAGGGTAACGGCCTGGCGACCAGTAGCCTTTGCTGGCGCACCGGCGTTGGAAGCGCCCTTTCTCACCCGCAGGTGTACGGCGAGGTTAGTGGCAGTAAGCCCTCTCTTCTTGGCATAGGTGAGGAAGGCCTTTACAGGCGCCAGCTTCTTCAAAGGATCGGCGGTGGATGTCCCCATTCCTTCGGCATAGTTGGCTACCTCCCGCGCCGTTAGCTGGCTCATAAGCCGCCCTCCCCCACACCAACGAACGAACTTGGTAAGCTCTTGCTGGCCCTCCTGCCTCTCTTGGGCCGCCAGACTGGCGAGATAACGAGTCGCTGCCTCCGTTAAGGTGAGGCTCTCATCAGTGCTCATAGATAGACTCTCCCTCACAACTCAAAGCCTAACTCCGCTTTTCGTAGCATAGAATCGATTAGATGAAATCATTACAATGATAGTCGTCGTGAAACATGGTGTCAAGGAAAACATGAGCGAAGCCCTCGCTATTTCGATACGCTGGAGGCGATGATATAATCTCTTAGAATAGTTTTGGGGCCAGTGCAAGGTAAGGAAGTCGAGATCAAATGGAGAGGCTTATATCCGGCGCAAGGGAACTAGGATTTCAGCTCACCCCGCACCAGGTCGAGCAGTTCGAAACGTACTACCAGGAGCTTATCCAGTGGAACGAACGAGTTAATTTGACTTCTATCGTGGACTACGAAGAGGTCCAGATAAAGCACTTCCTTGACTCGCTCACTGTGGCCTTGGCGTTGGAAGATGATCCGCCGCCTAGTGCCTCCTTCCACGTCATAGATGTGGGCACCGGCGCTGGTATGCCCGGTATCCCCTTCAAGATCCTTTACCCCGATGTCAGGCTAGTGCTCCTCGACTCCGTGGGCAAAAAGACGAGCTTTCTGCGCCACGTCGTCGCTAAATTGGGCCCCGATTTCATCGGGGTAGAAGTCCTGACGGCTCGAGCTGAAAATCTAGCGAGAGAGAACGAGCATCGCGAGGCATACGACCTCGTGCTGTCGCGGGCCGTGGCAGAACTGCCGACTCTGGTTGAACTCACCCTCCCATTCTGCAAAATAGGGGGTGTTTTTGTTGCTCAGAAGAAGGGGCCTATAGAAGAGGAGATAAGGGAAGCACAAAAGGCCATCGATCTCCTGGGCGGCCTGCTACGAGGGGTAAAGAGGATAAAGCTTGGTGACCTGCCGGAAGAGCATCTCCTCGTAGTCATTGAGAAAGTGACTCCAACACCGTCGCGTTACCCCAGGCGTGCTGGCATACCCGTCAAGCGCCCGCTTTAATTGCAATAGATGGCAGTTTTTGGTATACTTCAGCGCAAATTGATAGCAGAGGATGGGTGTTTTTGTCTCCGAGGGAAGTTTTTTGAAGCCTTTCTATTCTAGGTTCTTGCGCTTTTTCTCCCTTATTTTGTTGGGAATCTCCGCCCTCAGCCTCATAGTCTTTCCCCACCCTTTTTCCGCCTCCTCATCCCCTACCCATACCCCCAGCCCCATTCCGTACACCGACCTTAACCCGCTGGGTGCCAACTTCTTTCTGGACAGGGAGGTAGAGCTTTGGAAGCGGGAACAAACTGTCAAAATGGCCAAGGAGGCAGGCATCGGCTGGGCAAAAATACTCTTCAGTTGGGAGGGCATCGAGCCCAAGAAAGGTCAATTTTTGGATGACCAGTACAGGAAGAGCACTTGGGAGAAGTACGACCAAATCGTCGATCTATGTCAGAAATACGGCTTACGAATAATAGCTCGTCTCGATCGCGCCCCCGACTGGGCTCGCCAGGACAAATCCCTGAAGACGGGCCCTCCTGCCGATTTTAATGACTACGGCGATTTCGTTTACGCCGTAGTCAGCCGCTACAAGGGGCGGATTCAACATTACCAGATTTGGAACGAGCCGAACATCTGGCCGGAATGGGGTGATCAACCGGTGGACCCCGAGGGCTATGTGCAGTTGCTAAGAGTCGCCTATCAACGGGCCAAAGAGGCCGATCCCAATTGCCTCATCCTTAGCGCCCCCCTGGCTCAGACTTTGGAGAAGAGCCCACGTAACCTTAACGAGCTTGACTATCTCGATGCCATGTACCAGGCAGGGGCTAAGGACAATTTCGATATCCTCTTTGCCAATGGGTATGGCTTCGATCGCCCCCCGTCAGACCCTCCTCACCCTGAAGTGCTGAATCTGGCGCGTATCACGCTGCTCCCTCAGGTGATGGAAAGACACGGCGATATCCAAAAAGCAGTCTGGCTCAACGAATTCGGCTGGAATGCGGCACCGGAGGACTATCCGCCTGATAAGCTACAATGGAGGCGTGTCAGCGAGGAACAACAAGCCAAGTATACTTACGAAGGAATCGAGCTCGCCAGGAGTTGGGGTTGGATAGGGGTGATCAACCTTTGGTATTTCCGACAGGTAGGAGACATATTGCCTCAAGAGAGCTCCTCCTACTATTTCCGCATTGTAGATGTAGATTTCACCCCCCGCCTAGTTTACTATAAACTTCAAGAGCTCAGCACAAACTTTAAGCACGCCTCACCTGGCTACCACGAGGAGACCAGCCCCGCGGTAGAGACGAAAGGTAGTTGGATGCCGCTGCTGGATCCCGATGCCTCTGGGGGCACACTGGTCGTCAGCGACCAGCCGGGAGATAGTCTGACTTTCGCCTTCGAGGGTACAGAGGTCGATCTTCTGTACCGCGGAGACCCTCTCTCCGGGAGGCTACAAGTTAGCATTGACGGACGCCCATCAAGAGGCGATTATGTAGACCTCTTTACTGCCGAGGGGGGTAGGGAAATCCTCCGCCAGAGAGTAGCGAGAGGTTTGCGCCCAGGGCGCCATACACTAGAGCTTACCATTACTTCGGATAGTAACCCCCAGTCCGGCGGGCGGTGGTGCTTCATTGATGCCTTTGAAGTTGGCAATGATCCCATCTTGTGGCCTTTCTACGCATCTGTGGGGTTTATCCTCTTGGCTATTGTCGGTCTAGCCTCATCTTTCTTTCTCAGGAGGCCACGGTGAGGCGCTTCACTTCCAGCGTTAGCCGCCGCTACTGGGAGCTGGAAGAGCGTTGGCGGGACGGAGCGATTTTTTGCGCCTTGGGAGTATGTCTTGCTGGTTACTATTTCCTGCCCTTGGTCTGGCTCTCGGCCTTAGCAGCTCTCCTCTTTTTAGTGCTGGCGTGGCTGCGCCTGGACCTCGGCTTGCTCTATGTCGTCTTCGCCGCCCCCTTCTATCGCTTCCCCAAGCGCTTCGATTTGGCGGGGCTAGGACTAGGTGGGCTCCTTCAGAGAACAGAGCCATTGGCCTTCAGCCTCGCCGAATTCGCCGTGCTGGCTTGTCTGGTGGCCTGGCTGGCAAGGCAGGTCCTTCCTGAACCGGGCCAACGGGAAGAAACAAGAGCACCTTCTTTGAAACTATTCTCAAGACAGTGGCAATGGACCGACCTTTTGAACCCGCCTTTCATCTTTCTCCTCATCTCCACCCTTTCCCTTTTCGCGAGCGAGTATCTCACCTTCAGCATCAGAGAATACCGTACAGTCATACTAGAGCCTTTACTCTTCTATTTTCTGCTAGTACATACCGTAGATGATCGGCGTGGTATCTGGCGCTTCCTCAATGCCTTTGTTCTATTATCAGCCGTAGTTGCGCTAGCTAGTCTCTACCACTACTTCTTCATTGGTGTGGTGGAGGCCACGGGCGGGGTGAGGAGAATTCTCGCCGTTTACTGGTCTCCCAATGCCCTGGCGCTTTTCTTGGGTAGGGGGCTACCTATGACTGTCACCCTCGCCTTGTTTGCGAGGGAGAAGCGCTGGCTTTACGCTTTGGCCAGCCTGGCTATTGTGGTTTGTCTATATTTCACCTACTCTCGGGGAGCCTGGGTGGGCGTGGCGTTTGCTCTGCTCTTTGTTGCAGCGCTAAGAGGGTCGAGAAGGCTCCTGGCCTTGGGAGGGACAGTCGCTGTGGCCGTCGGAAGCGTTCTGGCATTTTTCCTGCGGGAGAGATTTATATCCAGCAATACCATACAGCAACGCTTTCACCTCTGGCAGGCCGCGGTGAACATGATCCGCGACCATCCTATTCTGGGGGTTGGCCTGGATAATTTCCTTTATCAGTACCCGAATTACATCCTTAAAGAGGCCTGGGCCGAGCCAAATCTATCTCATCCCCACAACATCTTGCTTGACTTTTGGACGCGACTTGGCATACTAGGGGTAGGAGCTATGCTTTGGCTGCAGGTTACTTTCTGGCGCGCAGGCTTCCGAATATGCAAAGGATGGAAGGGCGAAGAGGGACAAATTTGGGCGCTAGCGCTGATGGCTAGCATGGTGGATTTTCTTATCCATGGCCTGCTGGATAATAGCTTCTTCCTCATCGACCTGGCGTTCATTTTCTGGCTGACCTACGGTCTGATGAGAGCAATGGCGCGTCTTCATGACGCCGTTTCCTTGATGGAGAAGTAATCTATGCTTCCTTGGGGGTGTTTATGAAGATACTGGTTACCGGTGGGGCGGGATTCATCGGTTCTCATTTATGCCAGGCCTTGGTAGAAAGGGAGCATGAGGTGATGGCTATGGATAACCTCATCACCGGCAGTCGCGCCAACATCGAGCACCTTCTCCCACGTTCCGGCTTCCGCTTCGTCGAGCACGATGTCACTCAGCCCTTCGCTGGCGAGGAATGGGAGGCCGTCTTCCACCTAGCCAGTCCGGCCAGCCCCGTCAGCTACGACAAATACCCCATCGAAACCATGTTGGTAAATTCCGTTGGTACATACAATCTATTACAATCAGTCTTGCGCTCAAAGGCCAGGTTCCTGCTGGCCTCCACTTCCGAGGTATACGGCGACCCAGAGGTGCACCCTCAGCCTGAGACCTATTGGGGGAATGTGAATCCGGTGGGGCCTCGTGCTCACTACGATGAGGCTAAACGCTTCGCCGAGGCGCTGACGATGATTTATGTTCAAAAATTCGGCTTGAATGGGCGAATAGTTCGCATATTCAATACCTACGGCCCGCGCAGCGACCCCCAGGATGGGCGAATCATCCCCAATTTCATCACCCAGGCTCTACAAGGCAAGCCCATAACTGTGTATGGCGACGGCTCCCAAACCAGGAGCTACTGCTATGTGGGTGATCTAGTCGAGGGCATAACCAGGGCCATGTTAGCTGAGGGAACTTGCGGCCAGATTATCAACCTGGGCAATCCCGACGAGCGCTCTGCCCTGGAGATAGCCGAAATCGTCAAAAGACTGGCTGGTTCACCCTCGTCTATAGTCCATGTTCCGTCGCGAAAAGAGGAGATCGCCCGCCGCCAGCCGGACATTACCAAAGCCAAACAGATGCTGGGCTGGCAGCCGCAGGCTGGGTTGGAGGAGGGGCTCAGCCAGACCCTAGCCTGGTTTAGAGAGAGGTTGGCTCAAGCACAGTGAGAGCGGAGATTTTCGCTGCCGGAATTGAACTCTCGTGGCTAAAGAGGATAGGAGCGGTCCTGTGTATCCTCCTGGCCGGGGCCGCCATCGCCTTTTTGCCGTTAACCTTGTCTGGGGCTATAGTCGTAGGTGCGATCGTCCTCGTGCTCACCTTGATTCGGGTGGAATATGGCCTTTGCCTACTGCTTTTCGCCATTCCCTTCGGGTCACTGAGGCAAATCTCGGCTGGCCCCTTCACTATTAGCCTCGCCGAGGTATTGACGGTGATCCTGTTTGCCTCCTGGCTAGCCCAGATGATGGCCCAGCGCAAGGTGGAGATCACCTTTACGAGGCTTTTTCTGCCCCTGGTCGTCTTTCTTACGGTGCTTCTTCTCTCCACCCTAGTGGCGTCTTCCTTAAGTACCAGCTTAAAAGAGGTGTTGAAATGGCTTGAACTTGCCATGGTGTTCCTCGTAGTTGCCAGCTCCGTTAAAGAGCGTCGCCAAATCAACTTGCTTATCGGCGCGCTTCTGGCCGCCGGGCTGCTGGAGGCCCTTTATGGCATGTACCAGTTCTTCACCCGTTCCGGGCCGGAAGGGTTTCTGTTAGGTGAGAGGTTCTTGCGCGCCTTCGGCACCTTCGGCCAACCTAACCCCTTCGCCGGGTATTTGGGGCTGGTTCTGCCCCTGACCCTGGGGCTAGCTATGGGCGCAATCCTCAAGCGAGGTAGCTTCAATCTCCGCCCGTTTTTCCTCTTCGGCGCTATCGCTCTGGTTCTCCTAGCAGCGATATTGATGTCTCTTTCCCGGGGGGCTTGGCTTGCCTTTTCCGCCGCCATCTCGGTTATGGCTATGATGGTGAGCCGCCGCGCCCTCGTCTACCTGTCACTGCTATTGTTCTTGGTGGCCATATTGCTGGGTCTAGGGGCCTTCAACGCCCTGCCCACACCTGTAACCGCTCGTCTTTCAATAATCACCGACTACGTTCGCATCTTCGACGTGCGCAAGGTTACTGTGACGCCGGAGAACTGGGCCATTGTGGAGCGAATGGCCAACTGGCAGGCAGCCTGGGGGATGTTCAGCGACCATCCTTTGCTGGGGGTAGGGATCGGCAACTACGGTGTTGTCTACCCTCACTACGCCCTGGAGGGCTGGGAAAACACCACGGGGCATGCCCACAACTACTATTTGAACCTCCTGGCCGAAACAGGGATTGTCGGCCTCAGCGCCTATCTGGCTTTCTGGATAGTCGCTTTTGTATATGCTGGCAAAGCGCTGGCCAGGGTTAGACAGGCAAGGCAAAGATATGGGACGATCAGCAACTATGGTGTCGTCCTGGGCGTGCTGGGCACGATGGTTGCCTTGAGTGTCCACAATCTCTTCGATAGCCTATATGTTCACAGCATGGCAGCTCAGATTGGGTTGACGTTGGGCCTGATGGCCGCTATCGTTAACATAGCTGATAAGGAAACTGCAGTCGTAGCGCAAGCCAAAGGGCAAGAAGATGTCTTCAGCATCCACTAACCAATCCACTCCCTCCAAGGCAGAGGGCGAGGAGATATCGCTTAAGAAACGCTTTTTCAATATACAGACGTTTATATCCTTTGCCATTGCCTTTGCCATCATTATCTTTCTCCTTACCAGGCTCAATATGAGCGATTTAACCTCCATCTGGGAAAGGTTGAAGAGCAGCAATCCCTTTCTTCTTGCCCTCGCTTTCTTAGCGTACTACGCCAGCTTCCCATTGCGAGGTCTGCGCTGGCGTTTGCTACTGAACAACGTGGGGTTTAGCCGGAGCCAAGGGGTGGAAATGCCCTCCACCTGGGGGCTGGGGGAGATGATATTGCTCAGTTGGTTTGCCAACTGTGTAGTTCCCGCCCGGCTGGGCGATGCCTACCGCGCCTATCTGTTGAAGAAAAACGCCGGCGTCAGCTTCTCCACCACAATTGGCACCGTCCTGGCGGAGCGGGTCATCGATATGATTATCCTCTTCGTTCTCCTGGCGGTATCGGGAGTGGGGATATTGAGGGGCAGCAACACCGGCATCGCCCTAAAGGTTTTGATAGCGGGCTTCGGCATGGTACTATTGCTAGGATTGGCGCTCTTAGCCATGAAACGCTTAGGTAGCAGACTTCAGCGGCTTTTGCCCCTGAAGCTGCGCTCAGCGTATCAAAGCTTCCAAGACGGGACGCTAGGGAGCTTCCGGCAGCTCCCAGTCGTTACCTTTTTGAGCATAGGTACATGGTTGCTAGAGGCAGGCCGCCTCCTCTTTGTCGTTTGGGCGCTGGGCATGTCCCTTTCCCTGCCCATGATCCTCTTTGTCGCCCTGGCTCACTCCATGCTCACCGTCATCCCCTTTACCCCGGGAGGCTTGGGCCTGGCGGAAGCGGGTGTGGTGGGGTTGCTCATGTTGACCCTACCCAAAGAATCAGCCATCTCCATCGCCTTCCTCGATCGCGCCATCGCCTATTGGAGCATTGTCTTCTTCGGCTTCATCCTTTTCCTATTCAGCCGCAAGAAGTAGGGGGGGGTGGGCTTGCGGGTAGGCATTGAGTATACTGCGGCGGCAAAACAGAGGGCGGGCATCGGGCGAATAACGCGGGAGTTGATACGGGCTTTGGCGGAGATCGACCACGAAAACGAATATCTTCTCATCCACGTTAAAGGAACAGAGATAGGCGAGGGTTTCCCGCCGAACTTCTCTACCCTCACTCTGCCTTTTGACGAGCGGATGGCGACTCTGCTCTGGCAACGGTTGAAATTGCCTTTGCCCATCGATTTCCTGACCGGGAGTTTGGATCTCTTCCACTCGCCCGATTTTGTGCTGCCTCCGTTGCGTCGTGGCAAAGCCCTGGTTACCATTCATGACCTGACCTTTCTCATCCATCCCGAGTGCGCCGATCCCCGTCTGGTAAGCTACCTGACCAGGAGGGTACCGAGGGCAATTGAACGGGCCAGCGTTGTGCTGGCCGACTCTGAGTGTACCAAAAAAGACCTGGTGCGGCTGCTAGGTGCGCCCAAGGGGAAGATAGAGGTGGTTTACGGAGGGGTCAGCGCGGCATTTGCCCCTGTCACCGATGAGGGCGTTCTCCGCCGGGCACAAGAAGAATATGGCCTGGACAGGCCCTTTATTCTCAGCGTGGGAAGGCTAGAGCCTCGCAAGAATCTGGGTCGGCTTATCGAGGCGTACTGGCTGCTTAGCCAGGAGGCCGACATTAGGCACCGCTTGCTGCTGGTAGGAGACAAGGGATGGCTCTACGACGGGCTTTTTGCCCAAGTAGGGAAGCTGAAGTTAGAGAACAACGTGATCTTCTTAGGCTTCGTGCCCGATGACGACCTGCCTGCTCTCCTCTCTCTGGCTGATGTCTTCGCCTACCCGTCGCTTTATGAGGGCTTTGGGCTGCCGCCGCTGGAGGCTATGGCCTGTGGCACTCCCGTGGTCGCTAGCAATACCTCCTGCCTCCCCGAGGTACTGGGCGAGGCGGCCCTCTTCATCGACCCCACCGATGTCAGGCCCCTGGCAGAGACCCTTCACCGGGTGTTAACAGACGAAGAGCTGCGCCAAGACATGAGCAAACGAGGGTTGGCGCGAGCCACCCAATTCTCTTGGTCGACCTCGGCCCAGAAGTTGCTGGCTGTTTATGAGGAAGCAGCCGGTGGTTCCAAATGACAGATTTTTGGAGCTCTTATGCGCCTGGGGATTAGCGGTTACTTCCTCGATAAACCCATGACCGGGAGCGGCCAGTACGTCATCAACCTCCTGCGCCAGCTAGGGTCACTGGGGGAGTGGGAGCTATTCGTCTTTTGCCCGTCAGAGTCCGACTGCGCTAAAGCCAGCGAGCTAATTGGGGGCAATGTCGTCATGCTCAAACCACGCCTTCCTGGCAATCTGGGCAAGGTCTGGTTTGAGCAGGTTGCCTTACCTCGGGCGTGCCGAAGGTATAAGATCGATTTGCTCCACGTGCCCTACTTCGGATCGCCTTACTTCACGCCGTGCAAGACGGTTGTCACCGTGCATGACCTCATCATGCTCATTCTCCCTCAGCACCGCGGCTCTCCCCTGGTGCGACTTTATACCGCTTTGGTTAGCGCCGCTGCCAAGCGTGCCAATCTCATTATCGCCGACTCAGAGTGCACCAAGCGCGATGTGGTAAAGATGCTGGGCATCCCAGCGCAGAAGGTGCAAGTTGTCTATCTGGCCTGCGATGAGCGCTTCCAGCCGATACAGGAACCCGCTCAACTGGCAAACATCAAACGGAAGTATGGCTTGGAGGACAGATTCGTCCTTTATCTGGGTGGACTGGATTGGCGCAAGAACGTGGCGAGGCTAATTCGCGCCTTCGCCCGTGTCAACGGCCCCTGGCAGTTGGCCATCGCTGGCGAGTCTTACTCTGGCCGTAGCGCTCTTTACCCTGATTTGAGGGAAATTGCGCGCGGGGCAGGGGCTGAGGGCAGGGTGAAATTTCTTGGCATTATCGGGGAAGAGGACAAGCCAGCCCTTTACTCAGCGGCCAGCCTTTTCGTCTTTCCCTCGCTCTACGAAGGCTTTGGGTTGCCGCCACTGGAGGCTATGGCCTGTGGCACCCCCGTTCTGTGCAGCAATGCGACCAGCCTACCCGAGGTGGTGGGGGAGGGAGCCATGCTCTTCGACCCCCAAAACGAGGATGAGCTGAGCCAGGCGTTGACGTCGCTTCTTAACAATGAGGCTCTCCGTTCAGACTTGGGGCAAGCCGGCCTACGTCAAGCGCTAAGATTTAGCTGGCGCCGCACCGCCGAGGAGACCCTGGCAGCATATAAACTGACCGTTTCCGACCTTAACGACGCAACATTAGACAACCGATGCTGTCTTCATAGCCGTAATATCGCCTTAAGGCGCGCCTTGCATGAAGTTCGCGGACGCACCGGGCGAGCTTTGGAAGCTGGCTGCGGCGGTGGTAGGTTCATGAGGGCGATTGTGCGCCACACCCCGGGCCTGGAAGGGCACGGTGGCGACATCAACTCCGACGCCATTGCCCTAGCAAATAGGGCCAAAGACGGGGTATGTTACACCGTGAGCGATCTATTGCACTTGCCCTACGCCGACGCCCAGTTCGATGTGGTTCTCGTCTTCGATGTTCTGGAGCACTTGGAGGAACCTGATCGTGGCCTCGCTGAAGCCTACCGGGTCTTAAAGCCGGGAGGAGTGCTGCACGCTCTCGTCCCCTGTGAGGGGCAGCCCCTCACCATCTATTGGTTGCTGGGTAAGCTAAGCAATGCCTCCGACGCAAAACGTAGACATAGCGGCCACGTCCAGCGCTTCAGCCACCGGAGCCTGCTCTCGCTATTGGGCGAAGTAGGATTTCGAGTCACAGATATTTCATACAGTATGCATCCCTTAGGTCAGATGCGTGACTTCCTGACCTATCTAGCCCGCGAGGAGTGGGCTTCCCGCTGGCGGTTGGGCGTTGTATTGGGGGTGTCGAAGGCGCTCCTGTGGCCGATGTCATATATCGAGTCAAACCTCCTATCCAGAGTGCCTTTGAGTGCGGTGGCAGTGCATGTAACGGCGGAAAAGAGATGAAGGTCTTGATGCTCTCCAAGGCCTGCTATGTGGCCACTTATCGGCGGAAGCTGGAGGAACTGGCGGCGTTACCCCATGTCCAGCTCACTCTCATCGTCCCACCCTATTGGCGTATGGGCAAGGGCAAGGCGCTACTGGAGCCGGGATACGACAAAGGCTATGAAATGAACGTGGAGAACCCCCCTCTCAATGGCAACCATCACCTCCATTTCTATCCCAACCTTCCCAGACATCTGGAGCGACTCAAGCCCGACCTCGTGCATATTGATGAAGAACCCTACGATTTTGTGGCCTTTCACGCCTTGAGAGCCTGCCGAAGGGCAGGGGCAAAAACCCTGTTCTTTACCTGGCAGAACATCGAGCGGCGCTTCCCGCCGCCCTTCGGCTGGTTCGAGTCCTATGTGCTTCGCCATGTCGATGGAGCCATCGCCGGCAACCGGGACGCCGCTGATATCCTTAAACGAAAGGGTTTTCATAAGCCCCTTTCCATAATCCCTCAATTCGGCGTGGAGACGGAGATCTATCGCCCTGGACAGAGAGAAACCGAGGGCCTTTTCCGTATTGGCTATGTGGGGAGGCTGGTGGAAGAGAAGGGAATTTTGGTCTTATTGAGAGCGGCGGCTGGTCTAAAAGGCAACTGGGAGCTGCACCTGGTTGGTGATGGCCCCCTCAAGCCCCAAATCGAACGCCTAGCTGGTAGACTAGGCATCTCCGGCAAGACTCATATCAAAGGGAGTATCCCTTCTACGGAAATACCGGATTACCTTGGCCAGTTGGATGCGTTGGTGCTTCCCTCGCTTACCCGAACGGGCTGGAAGGAGCAATTTGGCCGGGTGCTGATAGAGGCCATGGCCTGCCAGGTGCCCATCATCGGGAGCGACTCCGGCGAGATCCCCAACGTCATCAATGATGCTGGGCTTATTTGCCATGAGGGGAACGTAGAGGACCTGCGCACTCAGCTATCGCGCTTGATGGAAGACGAAAGCCTGCGGCGGGAGTTGGCGAGACGAGGTAGGGAGCGAGTGGAAAAGCTTTACAC
>Ga0299912_10000636_pt1 | contig 29100 bp, 24 predicted proteins | sample RVTome_2_FD_207667 | JGI IMG/M metagenome (GOLD analysis project Ga0299912, IMG submission 207667) | Soil microbial communities from uranium-contaminated site in the Upper Colorado River Basin, Wyoming, United States - RVT95D214 (version 2) ... | reverse complement strand
CGATCACGGAATGGAAATTATTTACCGGCTGGATCCCGCCGATGAACGAAACGGATTGGGTCGCCCTGTTCGCCAAGTATCAGCAATCCCCGGAATTTCACAAAATGAATCCCGACATGGACGTGCAGGGGTTCAAGGGCATCTTTTGGCTGGAATTCATCCACCGGGTATGGGGGCGTCTGTTGGGCTTTGCGTTCTTCCTGCCGTTCGCCGCGTTCATGATGCGGGGCTGGGTGCGAATGTCCGATGCTCTGTTTTGGAAGCTGACCGGGCTGTTGGTGCTGGGCGCCATGCAGGGCGTGATGGGTTGGTACATGGTCATGAGCGGTCTGGTGGATCGCCCCGACGTCAGCCAGTATCGGCTGACCGCGCATTTTGCGCTGGCGCTGGTCATCATCTGGGCGCTGCTGTGGGTGGGCATGAGCTTGCTGCAAAAAGACCCTTATGATCGCAATCACCAAGACGCCGGGGGCCTGGGCGACGCCAGCAAGGGGCTGTTCGCCTTGGTGTTCGTCACCGCGCTATCGGGCGGTTTTGTCGCGGGAACCGACGCAGGCTTTGCCTACAACACCTTTCCGTTGATGGATGACGGACTGATTCCTGGCGGGCTATTCGATTATGACCCTTGGTTCATGGCGGCCTTTGAAGACATCACCACAGTGCAGTTCAATCACCGGCTTTTGGCCGAAACCACTTTTGTTTTGGTGATGTTGTTTTGGTTTAAATCGCGTGGGCGGCATTTGCATCCACGGTCGCGTCACGCCATCAATGCGTTGGCGGTTATGGCGTGGGTTCAGGTTTTGCTCGGCGTCTCAACGCTGGTATTGGTGATTCCCGTCAGCCTCGCCAGCTTGCATCAAATCGGCGCGGTGGTGTTGATGAGCGCGGCGTTGTGGTGCGCCCATGAATTGCGCGCGCCCCAACACGCCGCATAAGGAACAGTCAGGGGGCGCGCGGCTCGTGGCGCGTCGCGCGGAGTGTCGGGCGTCAGATCGCCTTTAGGCCTTTCAGGAAGTCCTCGACTTGGTGGCTCATGTTGTCCGATTGGGTGCTGAGTTCGGACGAAGCCTCCAAAACCTGCCCCGCACCAAAGCCCGCGCCACCCATGGCGCGTTCCTGGCCAGCGCGTTCCTTGGCGCTCAGTCCTTCGCCGAATGCTCCGACGTCGAATGCTGCAAGGCCCCCATTTGTGAAAACACCACGCGCTTTTCCCAGGTCACGGTTGCGAAAAAGAAGATCAGACCGAGAATGGGCAAGGTCAACGCGAGGAGAATTCGGGAACCGATTTTCATGTTGGAAAGCATGTGAGGCCTCATGGTTTGGGTGTCGTGTCATCGGCGCAATAAGCAAAATGGCTTGATACATGGCGGATTCGGCGGATGAAAAACTTCAAATTTTGCACCATCATGAGCCCAGCCTGGGGAGTGTGACTTGACTTTGGTCAAGTGGCGCGGTTAAGCACCGAGTGTCCTGCCCCAGAAATACGTTTAAGAAATACGTTTAAGAAATACGTTTAAGAAATACGCTCTCCGTCTTTCTGGGATAAGCAGGCCACTAACATCATGAATCTAGGGTGATTCAGCTTTTGAAATACGGTGTTTCAATGCACCGTATTTCAAAACCATCACCCTGGAATTGTTGAAATATCCAGGGGTTCCTTGCCGATTCTGCATCATTTTTTGATGGATGCGAGCCGTTTGTCTCTGTGCGCAGGTCGTTGTACAGGGCCGTAATGGGCTCAATCGGGCAGGGTTTAAGCGAAGCCCTTGTCCCCTTTAGAAAAAATCCATTAGAATGCCCTAGACATGACATGCCGTGCATGTGGACCGAAACGGTCTCGATGCCGCGGCGTGGGTTTGGTGAGGCAGGCTGGACATAGGCCGGATATGGGGCCAGATATGGCCGGGCGCTGGAAATAGGATTGCAGTTCATGAGTGACGAAGAGCAAGTCAAATACCGTCTGGTGACACGCAGCGACTTTGACGGGTTGGTCTGTGCCGTCTTGCTGAAGGAAATGAACCTGATCAAAGACATCAAGTTCGTTCACCCTAAAGATATGCAAGATGGCACGATCTTGATTTCCGACACCGACATTACCACCAACCTGCCGTATGTTCCCGGCGTGCATTTGGCGTTTGACCACCATGCCAGTGAAATGGTGCGCTTAGACGATATTCCGCCAAATCACGTCATTGACCCAGAGGCTCCGTCAGCGGCGCGCGTGGTTTACGACTATTATGGCGGAAAGGTCGAATTTTCCAGAGTTTCCGATGAAATGATGGATGCCGTGGACAAGGCGGATTCGGCGCAATTTTCCGAAATGGAAATTCTTCATCCCGATGGCTGGGTGTTGCTGAATTACATCATGGATTCGCGCACCGGCTTGGGACGTTTCAAAGATTTTCGCATTTCCAATTATCAATTGATGATGGAATTGATCGATTATTGCCGTGACCACACCATTGACGAGATTCTGGAACTCCCCGATGTTCGCGAACGCGCTGAACTCTATATGGAGCATTCGGCCAAGGCCCGCGATCAAATTGAGCGGTGTACTAGCGTGCACGGCAATTTGGCGATATTGGACCTGCGCGGCGAAGAAACCATCTTCGCCACCAACCGTTTCATGATCTACGCCATGTATCCGAAAACCAATATTTCCATTCATGTGCTGTGGGGTTTGAATAAACTCAACACCGTATTCGCAACGGGCAAATCCATTCTGAACCGGACCTCCAAGACCGACATCGGCACCTTGATGCTGGAATACGGCGGCGGCGGGCACAAAAACGCAGGCACCTGCCAAGTCGATAACGACGAAGCCGATCGCGTTCAGGCGGAATTGATCAAGCGCATCAATCAAGACGGATGAACCGCATAACCCAACTGATGGCCTTCGCCCTCGGCGGGGCTTTGGCGTTTACCCTGTTGCAGAGTTTAAGCGCCTGCACCGAAGGGCGGGCGTCGCTTGATCAGGTGGCGCATGTCTTTTCTGCGAAGGGGCTGGATTCGGTCGCTGAGCAGGAATTGCAGCGGTTCTACGATACCTACGATCAATATTCCAACGATGCCGCCAACGAACGCCAGCGCCAACATTTTCGCGATGCGTTTCGTTTGGTGCAGTCGGATTACGTGACGGAAGTCGACCCGGCGGCCTTGATCGATGCGGCCATCACGGCCGTGGATGAGATTAAGCCGCAGCCGCATGCGGTGGACCCGCGGGTGCTGATCGAAGCCGGTTTGGACGGGATGATGGCTAAATTGGACCCTCATTCCAGTTACCTCAACCCCGATGAGTATGAAGAAAGCCACATCATCACCAAAGGTGAATTCGGCGGTTTGGGCATTGAGGTCATGATGGAGGACGGCGCCATCAAGGTCGTTTCACCTATTGAAGACACTCCAGCGTACCGGGCAGGTGTCGAGACGGGGGATATCATCACCCACCTCGATGGCGTGTCGGTGAAGGATATGCTCCTGTCCCAAGCGGTGCAGTTGATGCGCGGACGTCCGGGAACCCCCATTCGCCTGACTCTCGAACGCGCCGGTTTTAAACCTTTCGACGTTTCCATCATCCGCGCCGTTATCCAGGTGCGTTCCGTGCGCTGGAGCCAGGAAGGGGAAGTCGGCTACGTCAAAGTCACCAGTTTTACGGAACAGGTGGAAGGCAAGCTGCTTGCGGCTATGGATGCGATGTTCGCCCAGGCCGCCGCCAAGGGCCAGCCGTTGACCGGGTTGGTGCTGGATTTGCGCAATAATCCGGGCGGATTGCTGGATCAGTCGTTAATCGTATCCGATTCATTTTTGGAAGGCGGGGAAATCGTCTCGGTGCGGGAACGCGATGCAAGCCGCGACCGTATCTTTATGGCGGAACCCGGCGATTTGTCCCACGGCCTGCCCATGGTGGTTTTGATCAATGAAGGGTCGGCGTCGGCATCGGAAATCGTGGCGGGCGCTTTGAAAGATCAAAACCGCGCCATTATCATGGGGCGGCGTTCGTTCGGCAAAGGCAGCGTACAGACCATCCAGCCGTTGCCGGTGGAAGGCGCGCTGCGCCTAACCACGGCGCGTTATTTTGCGCCTTCGGGGCATACCATTCAGGCTCGCGGCGTTGCGCCGGATATCGTGTTGACCCGCTTAGCGCCGGAAACAGCCGAAGAACCGGAGCAAATAAGCCGCGAAGCCGATTTGCCGGGGGCATTGGGGGGCGACGATATGGCGGAACGGGCCCCCGTAGCCACCTTGCCCCGTGAAAATTGCCCTAAGGCCGGGCCGAAAGGTGACGATTTTGAGCTGGGGTGCGCGTTGACGTATCTGCGGCTGGGCTCTCTCTCGGCATTTTTGAATACGGTGCCGGTCACCGTGCAGGCAGCCCCTGCCGTTCAGCCGCTGCTGTAAGGCGTAACGCCCGTCGCCGTAAGGCGTAACGCCCAACGCCGTAAGGGGCGTAACGCCCGTCGCCGTAAGGCGTAACGCCCAACGCCGTAAGGCGTAACGCCCATCGCCGTAAGGCGTAACGCCAAGATCAACGCCATTTCCTTAAATGTTCACTTTTTGGGCGCTTGTTGACGGGGGAAAGCCTGTGCGCCTATGATTCGTACATAGGGAGCCTGTGTTTTGGCCATGCCGCGTGTGGGTTTGCGGTACGGGCTGATGGTTTCCCGCTCTTTTCGCCGCTGATCAAGCTGAGGACCGCCAGAGCGGAACCTTGATCTTGAGCGGCTTTTTTCATGACCTGGGCGTGGCCTGGGTTTGTGCGCAGATAGAGGATTAAGATTATGGCGACCAACGACACCATCATCGGTACGGAAAGCAGCGAAGGCCTGGGGACGTTCACCCTGGATGCGTCGGCGGGCAATTCGTTGACTCTGCCCGAAGGCTTGAACCCCGCCATGGCGGAATTCAGCCATGACGGCCCCGATATGGTCATGACCTTTCCCGACGGTTCCGAGGTTACGGTCACCAATTACTTCATGGTCGATCCGCAACCCGATCTGACGAGCACCGAAGGCGCCAAGGTGGAATCCGATTTGGCCGTGCGTCTGTCCGGTTCTGAGACCCCCGGCATGGTGGCCGAGGCGGGCAGCGGCGTTGAAGAACAGCCCATCGGCCAAGTTGAAAAAATGGTCGGCACGGTGACCGTGGTACATGCCGATGGCACCAAAAGCGAATTGAACGTCGGCGACCCGGTGTTCCAGGGCGACATCATCGTCACCGGTGCGGATGGCTCCATCGGCGTGATTCTCGCCGATGAAACGACCTTCGCCATGGCCGAAGACGGACGCATGGTGTTGGACGAAATGGTTTATGATCCGGGCACCCAAGAAGGCTCCGTGTCGATGTCGGTGATGCATGGCGTGTTTACGTTCGTGTCCGGTCAGGTCGCCAAGACCGACCCCGACGCCATGACGTTGAACACCCCCGTGGCCACTATCGGTATCCGCGGCACCCAGGTGGGCTTGGATCTATCCGACGGGCAGAATCTTAAAGTCGCATTGATGGAAGAAGCCGACGGTTTCGTCGGCGAAGTCGTGATCACGAACGACGGCGGCGTCAGTGTGTTGAACGGCGCTAATGAATTCAGCATCGTTTCCGGTTTTGGCATGGAGCCGTCGCCGAGCACGATCATGGAACTGAACGACATGATCGGCATGTTCTCCGGCGCGTTGCTTTACCTGCCGATGCTCATGAAAAACGTCAACGATTTTGGCTTGCAAGGTGACGCGACTGCCCGAGGATATGCTGATTTTGAAACCGCTTCCGGCAGCGACGGTACGGCCAATGGCTTGGCGGATTTTGATGTCGCGGGCGGCAGAAGCGACGATCCTGCTAAATTGTTTAATACTCTTGACACCGCCGCTGGTGGCGAGGACGGCGCGGTTGGGAAGACTTTCACGTTCAGCCCGATCAGTGATCCTGCACCGATCATTGGAGGCACTGGCATCACAGGCGCTATTGATAGTGTTGCAACCGAGATTGCGAGTGGCGGCAAGGGCGGCATTGGCGGCGATCGGAATGACCCTGTTTCGGGCGGCGTTGAGAAAGTCGTTGCAGAACCGGTCGTTGACAAGGTTGTAACAGGCACTGCGGGCGACGACGAAATCATCGGCGGCGCGGGCAACGACACCCTAGACGGCGGCGCGGGCAACGACATTCTTATCGGCGGCGCGGGCGACGACACCCTCATCGGCGGCACGGGCAATGACACCCTGTCGGGTGGCACGGGCAATGACACGGCCGTGTTCTCCGGCAACGTCAACGATTACGAATTCACCAAAGACCCCGATGGTGCCATTACGGTGACGGACACCACGGGCGGCGACGGCACGGACAGCGTCACGCTGCCCGACATCGAAATCTTACAGTTCGCCGACGTGACGGTGACGCCTGACGATATCGGCACGGTTAAGGTCTCGATCAATCCTGCTGCGGGCGTTGAAGATGGCGCCCCCATCGCGCTGAACGTCTCCACCGAAGGCACCACCGCGACGCTGACAAGCATTACGATCGCGGGTGTGACTGCCGATGCGACGTTAAGCGCGGGCACTTACGATACGGCTGCGGGCTTGTGGACGGTTGAAGCGGCTGATTTGGCTTCGCTCATGTTAATTCCGGATCCGGATTGGAGCGGCGAGCTGACTCTGACGGCGACCGCAACCCCGGTTGTCGGCGCGCCAATATCTTCGAGCGCGGGCGTCACCGTGACCCCGGTCGCGGATGCGCCGACGCTGACGGCTTCTGCGGCTTCGGGCGCGGAAGACACGGCGATTGCTCTGAACATTGCAACGGCGGAAACCGATACGGACGGTTCGGAAGTTCTGTCCGTGGTGATCAGCAACATTCCGGAAGGCGCGACCCTGTCCGCGGGCATGGATAACGTGACCGTGAACGATGATGGCAGCTTCAACGTGACGTTGACGCCGGATCAGTTGGCGGGCCTGACGATGACGCCTCCGGCGAACTTCAACGGCGACATCAATCTGACGGTGACTTCGACGTCCACGGATACCTTGGGCAACGTGACCGACAGCGCTTCGACGACTTCAAGCCTGACGGTCTCGGTGTCTGCGGTTGACGATGCGCCGAGTCTGGTGATCGGTTCGGCCAGCGGCGCGGAAGACAGCGCGATTGGCTTGAACATCGCTGCGACCTCGACGGGCGGCGTGGATGTGACCTCGGTGACGATCACGGGCGTGCCTTCGGGCGCGACGTTGAGCGCCGGTACGTATGATGCGGACACGGGCGCGTGGACGGTTGATCCGGCGGACCTGGCTTCGCTGACGATTACGCCTCCCGCCGACTATGCGGGTGCGATCGATCTGGGCATCACCGCCACGGCGGCGGACGGCTCGGTGAGCACGGGTACGGCGACGGTTGACGTGACCCCGGTCGCGGATGCGCCGACGCTGGAAACCTCTGCGGCTTCGGGCGCGGAAGACACGGCGATTGCCTTGAACATCGCAACGGCGGAGACGGATGCGGACGGTTCGGAAACCTTGTCGGTGACCATCGCGGGCGTGCCTTCGGGCGCGAGCCTGTCGGCGGGTACGGACAACGGCGACGGCACCTGGACCCTGAGCCCGGACGATCTGGCGGGCCTGACGATGACGCCTCCGGCGAACTTCAACGGCGACATCAATCTGACGGTGACCTCGACGTCCACGGATACCTTGGGCAACGTGACCGACAGCGCCTCGACGACTTCAAGCCTGACGGTCTCGGTGTCGGCGGTTGACGACGCGCCGAGCTTGGTGATCGGTTCGGCCTCCGGCGCGGAAGACAGCGCGATTGGCTTGAACATCGCTGCGACCTCGACGGGCGGCGTGGATGTGACCTCGGTGACGATCACGGGCGTTCCTGCGGGTGCGACGTTGAGCGCCGGTACGTTCAATGCCGATACGGGCGCTTGGACGATTGCTCCGAGTGACTTGGCCAGCTTGACCATTACGCCTCCGGCGGATTACTCGGGCGCGTTCGATCTGAACGTCACCGCCACGGCGGCGGACGGCTCGGTGAGCACGGGTACGGCGACGGTTGACGTGACCCCGGTCGCGGATGCGCCGACGCTGGAAACCTCTGCGGCTTCGGGCGCGGAAGACACGGCGATTGCTCTGAACATCGTGACGGCGGAAACCGATGCGGACGGTTCGGAAACCTTGTCGGTGACCATCGCGGGCGTGCCTTCGGGCGCAAGCCTGTCGGCGGGTGCGGACAACGGCGACGGCACTTGGACCCTGAGCCCGGACGATCTGGCGGGCCTGACGATTACGCCTCCGGCGAACTTCAACGGCGACATCAATCTGACGGTGACCTCGACGTCCACGGATACCTTGGGCAACGTGACCGACAGCGCCTCGACGACTTCAAGCCTGACGGTCTCGGTGTCGGCGGTTGACGACGCGCCGAGCTTGGTGCTCGGTTCGGCCTCCGGCGCGGAAGATTCGGCCATTCCTCTCAACATCTCCGCGACCTCGACGGGCGGCGTGGATGTGACCTCGGTGACGATCACGGGCGTTCCTGCGGGTGCGACCTTGAGCGCCGGTACGTTCAATGCCGATACGGGCGCGTGGACGGTTGATCCGGCGGACTTGGCTTCGCTGACGATTACGCCGCCCGCCGATTATTCCGGCGCGTTTGATCTGAACGTTACCGCCACGGCGGCGGACGGCTCGGTGAGCACGGGTACGGCGACGGTTGACGTGACCCCGGTCGCGGATACGCCGACGGTTGCGGCGGCCGATGTGGCTGGCGCTGAGGATACGGCGATTGCGCTTGATATCAGCTCGGCCGTGACCGATGTGGACGGTTCGGAGACGCTTTCGATCCAGATCAGCGGTATCCCCGATGGCGCAATCTTGGTCAGCGGTACGGACACCATCACCTTGGTGGGCGACGTGGCGACCCTGACGCCGGACCAGTTGGCCGACTTGAAGATTACGCCGCCGGAAAACTTCAACGGCAGCTTCGATCTGATGGTCACTTCCACCTCTACCGACGGCACGGATACCGCGGTCAACAACACCACGTTCACGGTGGAAGTTGCGGCGGTGGATGATGCCGCGGATCTTAGTGCATCCGACGCGGCGGGTCTGGAAGACAACGCCATTGCGCTGGAAATCACCGCCGAACCTACGGGCGGTGTGGCGGTGGACAGCATCGTGATCGGCGGCGTGCCTGAGGGTGCGACGTTGAGCGCGGGTACGTTCAACGCTCAGAGCGGCGAATGGACGCTGTCGCCACAAGAGTTGACGGGATTGACCGTGACTCCGCCGGTGAATTTCTCCGGTTCGTTCGATTTGAACATCACGGCGGTCTCGGCGGACGGCGGCACAACCCAGGCCACCACCACGGTGGCGGTTGAAGCGGTAGCCGATGCGCCGACCTTGACGGTAAGCGCTGGCGCGCCGACCCAGACGGTCGATGGCGGCACGACCGTCACGCCGTCCGATTACAGCGACATCCAGTTTGGCGCTGCGGACAATGACGACGACGATGATGACGATGACGATCAGGGTGGTCAAAACAACGGCTTCGGCAACGGCGATCAAGACGCGCCGGGCAATTCCGGCAGCAACAACAACGCCGAAAATGACGAGGATGACGACGGTAGGTCCGGCGGCGGCAACGACAAGGACGACGACGATAAGGACGACGACGATAAGGACGACGACGACAAGGACGACGACAGCAAGCATGGCGACGACGACAAGGATGATGACGACAAGGACGATGATGACGATGAAACGGACGGCAGCAGCAAGGACGATGTCCTCATCGGTTCCAACAAAGACGATGAAATCGACGGCAAAGACGGCGATGACCTTATCGCAGGCAAAGACGGCGATGATGTGCTCATCGGCGGCGATGACGACGATGTGATCTTTGGCGGCGCCGGTGACGATGAAATCGACGGCGAAGACGGCGATGACATCCTGTTCGGCGGTTCCGGCGACGACACCATTTCGGGCGGCGACGGCGACGACTTCCTGATCGGCGGTTCCGGCAACGACACGCTTGATGGCGGAAAAGGCGATGACGTTATCGTCGCGGGTTCCGGCAACGATGCGATCGACGGCGGTTCCGGCGACGATACCTTGGTATTCAGCGGTTCGCGTGACGAATATCTGATTACCGAAATTTCCAGCGACAAGGGCGGTTCGCAGTATATCGTCGAGCATCTGGGCGGCGGTGAAGACGGCATCAACTTGGTCGAAAGCATCGAGACCTTCCAGTTCTCCGATGGGCAGTACTCGTTGGAAGACATGTTGGCCTCCAACCCGACCGATGGCGGTGAGGTGACGTTGACTTACGACATCACCATCGAAACGGGGCTGACCGATACCGACGGTTCGGAAACCCTGTCCGATGTCACCATCACCGGGGTGCCCAGCGGGGCGACCCTCAGTGCGGGTACTTACGATGCCGACAGCGATAGCTGGACGCTCGGCTCCGACGATCTCAGCGGCCTCACCATGCAGGTGACCCAAGAGGTCTCGGCGGACTTCTCGCTCACCGTATCGGTGACTTCGACCGAGCCCAATGGCGATGCGGCGACCACAACGTCGAGCATCGACATTGCTCTGCCGGAAGGCTTTGCCGATGAGGGCGGTGCGAGTGGTTCCGGTATCGAAGGCGATACTTCCACCGATGCTCTGGATCCGTTGGCGGTGATGTTTGAAGACGCCAATACCTTGACGTTTGAGGGCGAGCAGTACGACATCAGCGAACTTACCGCAGGCGACAGTAAGGATGACTACGGCGATGTGGCTCCGCTCGGCTCCGGCAGCGGCAGCAACAGTGGCGGCAGCGAGCAGGGTTCGTCCGATCACCATGCCGATACGGGGGACGGCTATTCCTCGACGAATACCGGCAGCGGCGGCAGCGGTGGCGATACCGAAAACAACTGCTGACCTTCGGGGCTGGCAGCATTGATAAAGCGGCGATCCATAATTTGGGTCGCCGCTTTTCTTTTTATGGTACAATCAGGGCGTGCCTTGGGGGTGATTGTTCTTTTGAAGAATTGCCCGGAGGATTCATATGTATAAATATGAGATCGTGATTTACAACGAAGCGGTCCGTAAATTGGTCAAACAAGGCGACAGGCATCGCCGTTATAGCGACGATTGGGGCGACAGCCATTATATCGAGTTTACGGCCGATAGCGAAGAGCAGGCCGTCGCCAAGTGTCGCCAGAAATACCCGGTGGAAGACGGCTTCGTGATCGAAGGCATATCCATGGTGTAGCCTAGGCCGACTGCCCCCGAGCGCCTGAGAGCTCGGGGGCGGACGCGTGGGTGATGTTTCGTCGGCGGGTCCGTCAGTTGGCGCTTGTTTCCGTCTCGCTTGGGCGCACACGATAATGCGCCCATTTGATTTTGCCTTCGCGGTTTTCTAAGAAGTTGATCAACGCCGAAACCGGTTTGCGATCAAATTTCGATCCGGTGTCGGAAAGCAAGATGTCCGAAGCCTTTTCAAACGGCATGGCTTCGCGGTAAGCGCGGGCGCTGACCATGCCGACGAAGGCGTTGGCCACGGCGAGCATGCGCGCCGTGCTCATGATGTCTTCGCCCGCTTTGCCCAGCGGCCCGTTGCCGTCCCACGTTTCGCCCATATCGCGGATGGTGTCCACCACCGGGCCTTCGAAGGTGACGTCTTTCAACAGGTCCACGCTGACCAAATAACTCGACATCAAGGTCTGGCGCTCTTCCGGAGTTAGGTCTCCGGTCTTGGTCAGCAAATCGGGCGGAATGAAGATCTTGCCCAAGTTCATCAGGCTGCCCGCGATATCCACGGTTTTGGCGGTGACTTCGTCGCAACCCATTTCCTGGGCGATGGCCTTGGCGACCTCGGCCACGTGCTTGGAGTGGTTGGCCGAGAAAGGATCGCGGCGGTCCACCACGCTGACCAATGTGTCGATCAACTGACGCAGCATCTTTTCACTGCGTCTGCGTTCGCGGGTAAGCTCGGTGATGTCTTCCAAAATCATCAATACGCCCGGTGGGTGGTCCCGGTCGCCGCGCAGCGGAATGTGATCGGACTTGATCACCTGTAATTTTGTGTCGTCATCCTTATCGTCGCCGAAAGTGTTGATGTGCATTTGGCGACAGGCTTCGCGGTCTTCGGTTTCGGCGAAGCGCTTGAGAATCTTATCGTTGATTTCGGTATAGACCTGGGCCTTGATGGGGCCGAGCACGGCCGCCATGGTCTTGCCGATCATGTCTGCGGCGGGGATTCCCGCATCCTTGGCCGCCGGTTCGTTGGCGTAGGTATAGACCGTATTGCCGTTGACGGCGACGATGCCTGCGGGCTGCGCATTGGAAATCAGGTTCATAAACTTCGATAGGTTTTCAAATCGTTCCGATGAAACCTTGAAGTTTTCCGCCGCTTGGGTGGCGCGCAATGACGAGCCGTGACGCCACACCGCGAACACCGATATGGTGACGCCGACGATGATCAGGATAAATACGGTAAGAATGGTTTTGAGGCGCGTTTCCGTATCCGCCAGGGCTTCGGCGCGGTTGACCTTGCGCACCAAAATCCAGGGAACGCCGGCAATGGGGCGCGATACCATCAAAACTTCTTCACCCGTGTAGTCGCGTTTCAAGCCGAAGCCGCCCGGCGTATTGACGGCATAAGCGCCGGCGAGTTCGGCGGTATCGATGGCCAGAGCGCGTTTGAGAGGCGGCGTGCCGTCTTTTAAGGGCGAAAGATACTCGACCTGTGCGCCTTGGGCGCGCACCAAATAGGTTTCCGACGATTGTGACGTTTCCCCCGGTTGCACCAGCTTGGCGAACAGGTCGTTATCGATGACTTTGACGCCGATGACCGCGCCAATGCCCTTGGCGCCATCGCCGCTGTCTTGGATGCCATAGACAGGCAGGGCAAAACCGATGGTGGGCAGGTTGGTGGGGCCGATGTAGATATCGATCACCGCCGGTTCGCCTTCAAGCGCTTTAAGGCCCGCTTCTTTGAGCTTACCGATCATGGGCGGCATACCCGGCGAAGAGGCCAGCGGCTTGCCGTCGGCGTCAATCAGGCCCAGCCCGGCTTCGCCCGCGCGTTCGATGTTGGCCGATACTTCGGCAGCCGCGGCAGGGGGCTTGAAGCCGGTGCGTTCCGCAGTGGCGGTGAGGATGTTGCGCAGATAGGTGGTTTCGGCTTCGCCGCCGCCGCCGCCGAAGGGATCATCCTCAGCGGCGGGATTTGCTGCGGTATTTTGCGCCGCCACGATTTCGGACATATAGAGCTGCAGCGAGGCGTTTTCCGCCAATTCGCGCATGGTCTTGAAGTTTGCGCCCAGCCAATCGTTGATGGCGGCGGAGCGGGAATCTGCGACGATGCCCAAGCGAACCTGCCATTCCTGCAAGGATCGCGCGCGTTCGTCTTCGACGAATTTAAAGGCGAAAAAGATCGAAGCCGCAACGGCGCTCAGCATTACTACTGTGCCGATGGCGACGAATTTGTTGATGGGACGTTTAACGTCCTCCAGCTGGGCGGCGCCTTCTTTTTTGGCGGCGTCGGCAGGTTTGTTTTTCGTCTTTTTGGGCGTGTCGTCGGACACTGGTCTCTCCCCCTTAAATACCAACGATTCCGTGACTTTACCGATATTCCCCACCGCACGCAAAGGGGAATCTGGATTGCTTGATGTCATTTGGCGAAAGGCGTGCAGGGGTTCTTGTCGTGGGGATGGCCGAAGCGTTATAGTAAGGCAGATTGTTGAAGATTAAGGAACGCACCCTATGTCCTTGAAGGCGCCTAAGGGACTGACGCGCGCGGCATTGGTTTTGTCATTTACGGCCATCGTGGCATTGATGCCGCTAGGCGTGCTGGGTCGTGCCTCGGCCCAAGAAGCCACCGGCCCGAGCAAGCCCAGCTTTTTCGACACCACCGAGCAAATATCCACACAGATGGCCCCGTTCATCAAATGGACTGGGGCGGTGGATCGTTTTTCCAAGGAATATGCATCTTTTAAGTCTGGTGCGTGCGGCGCGCCGGAAATGAACAAGTGCAATTTCGATAAGTGGATGGCGTTTCTCGACGGCCTTAAAGATAAGGATTTGGTCACACAAATCCGCGACATCAACGATTATATGAATCGTGCGCCTTACATCACCGACCCCGTCAATTGGGGGGAAAAGGATTTTTGGGCCACGCCCGGCGAATTTATGGCCAAGTTCGGCGATTGCGAGGACTACGCCATCTCCAAGTACATGTCGTTGCGTTACCTAGGCTACGAAGAAAAGGATTTGCGCGTCGTCGCGGTGAAGGATTTGAATCTGAAAATCGGCCACGCCATACTGGTGGTGTTTTACCAGGGCACGCCTTACGTGTTGGATAATCAAATCAAGCAAGTGGTCCCGGCGACGAAAATCAAACACTACATGCCGGTATTTTCCATCAACACCAAGGCGTGGTGGAAACATTTACCCGCTTGAGCCGAGCTCTAGCCCGGCGGCCGTTTAATCCCGATGGCCATTTCCGGCGCGGCCAGTCCCGGTGGGCTCAGTCCCGGTGGGTTCAGTCCCGGCGATCCTTGCCGCTGCGGCGCGGTCCTGTCCGGCGGCTTTCTTTTGTACGCTGGTCCGGGTCGACCGGTTCATCGTGCTGGCGACGTTCTTGCGTGCGCCGGTCGTTCTCGCGGCGGCAGGATTTGCGGTGTTCGTCGGATGGTTTTTGTTCGTTGCCTACATCGCCCACATTGCCCATGAACCGTTCCTTTATTGAAGCGTATCGATCCTATAAATCCAGTGTTCCCGTATCCAGTATGGCGCAGCAATTTTGGTTTCGGCAAGTCCATCTTGCAGGGGGTAACGCCGGGGAAAGGGCCGAAAAAAGAGGGGGAGCAAATTTTTGCGGTGATGTTTTTTGCAGTGATGTTTTTTGTGGCGTTTTTCGGACAATCCCCTACATTCCCCTCCACGTTCTCCCAAGTATTGTAATATTTTTGGACCTTTATGACGCATCTCGCCAACTACGTTGAAAATCGGCGGACTTTCGCCATTATTTCCCACCCCGACGCGGGCAAAACGACGCTGACTGAAAAGCTGTTGCTGTTCGGCGGCGCCATTCAGCTTGCCGGTGCGGTGAAAGCGCGTGGCGAAACCCGACGGGCGCGTTCGGACTGGATGAAGGTGGAACAAGAACGCGGCATCTCGGTGGCGTCCAGCGTGATGACGTTCGATTTCGGCGAGCAGACCTTCAATCTGCTCGATACTCCGGGTCACGAGGACTTTTCCGAAGATACCTATCGCACGCTGACGGCGGTCGATTCCGCCGTGATGGTCATCGATGGCGCGAAAGGCATCGAGTCTCAAACCAAAAAGCTGTTTGAGGTCTGCCGCCTGCGCGACATGCCCATCACCACGTTCGTCAATAAGCTCGACCGCGAAAGCCGCGATACCTTCGAAATATTGGATGAAATTGAACAGTCCCTGGCGTTGGATGTAACCCCTGCCACCTGGCCCATCGGCATGGGACGGGAATTTCTCGGCTGTTACGATTTGTTGAACGACCAATTGATCTTGATGGAACGCTCCAAGGGTTCGACCGTCGGCGCGGGCATTCAGGTATCGGGTTTGAACGATCCCAAGCTCGATGAACTGCTGCCCCAGCACGCGGTGACGAAGCTGCGCGAAGAGGTCAATATGGTGCGCGGCCTGTGTCCGGAGTTCGACCGCGAGGCGTATCTGGAAGGGCATATGACGCCGGTGTTTTTCGGCTCGGCGGTAAACAATTTTGGGGTGCGCGAACTGCTGGAAGGCTTGGCCAAGTTTGCGCCCAGCCCGCGTCCGCAACCGACCACCACGCGCACGGTCGATCCGACCGAGGCGAAAGTGACCGGCGTGGTGTTCAAGATTCAAGCCAACATGGACCCCAAGCACCGCGACCGCATCGCCTTCATGCGCATCAATTCGGGTCATTTCAAGCGCGGCATGAAACTCAAGCACATCCGTTCGGGCAAGGTGATCAACCTGCACAACCCGGTGATGTTTCTGGCCCAAGACCGCGAGGTCGCAGAAGAAGCCGTGGCGGGCGATATCATCGGCATCCCCAACCACGGCAATTTGCGCATCGGCGACACCCTGAGCGAAAGCGAAGACTTGCGCTACATCGGCATTCCCACGTTTGCGCCGGAATATTTGCAAAAAGCGCGGCCGGATGATCCCTTGAAAGCCAAGCACTTAGGCAAGGCGTTGCAGCAAATCGCCGAAGAAGGCGCCGCGCGGGTGTTTAAGCCCACCATCGGCGCGGATTGGGTGGTGGGCGTCGTCGGCCCGTTGCAGTTTGAAATTCTGGCCGACCGCATCCGCACCGAGTATGAAATTCCCGTGCACTTCGAGCCGACCGAGCTTTACACCGCACGCTGGGTCGAAGCCGACGATTCCAAGGTCTTGAAAGCGTTTACGGACGCCAACCGCGGGAGCATGGCCACCGATCACGACGGCGCGCCCGTTTATATGGCGCGCAACGCCTGGCATCTGAAAAAAGCCAGCGACGACTTCCCCGACGTGCGCCTGTTGAAAACCAAAGAAGCGTTGGTGTAGGACTTCGGTGTAAGTCCTTGTTACTCCGCCGGACAAATCGTCGAGGTGAGCAGTTCTTTTTTGGGGCCTTGCAGATGCACCCAGACGCGAATTTTGCCCAGGGCGTTTTGCAGGGCGGGGGTCATTTTCGGGCAGGCCAGTTTGGCGACGGTGAACTGTTCCATGCGGCTGAGCATCTTGATGCGCTGTAAGTCGGCATCCGACGTGACGACGACTAAAGCCACCAGTTTTGCGTCTTTGTTGTCTTGGATGAGGCTTTCGACAATCCAACCGCTTTCCGGCGGATGGGCGGCGTAGTATTTGGCCAGCGTTTTGGCGGCATTGTCCATGTCGGCGGAACTTTCTCCGCAGGCCGTAAGGCCGAGCATCGCCGCTGCGGCGGCGACGGAACGAAGGGTTGTGTTTAAGGGAGTGCGAATCATTTGGGCCTCACTTCGCTTTTATTTTTACGTGCTCGGTCAACTGCGTGACCTTTTCAATATCTTTCACCACGGCAATGGCTTTTTTCAATTCAGCCTTGTTCAACGCCCGGCCAAATAAAAAGACGTGACCGGCAACCGAACGCCAACGGAAATTGGTGACGTTCACATCCTTGGCTTCGAGCAGCAGGGCGTTGATTTTGCTCTCGATGACGGTGTCGTCGACAAAGCTTTCGACCATGCCCTTTTGTTTGTCTTTAGGCACCACCAGCACTTCGTTATGGATTGTTTTTACGCCCTCGACGGTCTTGGCGATGCGCTCGACCTGGGTTTTTAAGTCGCCGTTTTCGACGATGCCGGTGAGCATCACGTCTTGCTCATAGACGTCGGTGGCGAAAGAAATCATGTCGATGCCCATCTGATCGGAGACGGAGGCGATGATTTTGGCTTTGATCTTGGTGTCTGTGGCGATGTCTTCGGCGCTGCGGTCTTCCACTGCGGCTTCGACCGCGCCTTTGAGGTAGCCAAACGGATTGATGTCGATGGCCTGGGCCGAAACAGAATATAGCCCGGCGACAAAAAGCCCTGCGGCGAAAAACTTGAAACTAAACAGAGGCCTGTAGGATGTCATGATGCTGCTCGGTTCAATACAAGGAGGCGCCGCCGAATAGGCAGCGCCCCGGTGTAGGTTGTTGTAAGTATAGGGCTTTGCCCCCAGTTGCTGTCAATAAAATCACACCACGCCGAGGATTTCCGCCACCAGCGGATGACGCACCACGTCTTCGTCTTTGAGCCGCACCACGCCGACGTTTTCCAGCGCTTCGAGTCGGTGGCTGATGTCGGCCAGCCCGGACATGCCGGGCAGCAGGTCGGTCTGGTCCGGATCGCCCGTCACCACCATGGTGGAATGCCAGCCCATGCGCGTCAGCAGCATTTTGATTTGCGTATAAGTGCAGTTTTGCGCTTCGTCGATGACCACGAAGGCGTTGTTCAGCGTGCGTCCGCGCATAAAGCCCACCGGCGCGATTTCGATGTCGCCGTTTTTGATCATGCCCTTAAGGTTGCGGCTGCCCAGACGGTCGCCGAGGCTGTCGAACAGGGGGCGCAGATAAGGGGCGATTTTTTCTTCCATGTCGCCGGGCAGGAAACCCAAATTTTCTCCCGCTTCGACGGCGGGACGGGTGAGCACGATGCGCCCGACTTGGCCCTTTTCAAACGCTTCCACCGCTTTGGAAACGGCCAGATAAGTTTTGCCGGTACCTGCCGGGCCTAACGCCATCACCAAATTGTGGTTATCGATGGCTTCGAGCAGGCGTTTTTGGCCTTCGCTGCGGGGCGTGATGTTCTTCACATACCTTTGTTCGCGGCGGTCGCTGATATCGACCGCTTCGCCGTAAGCGGGATTTTGCATGGGGTCCCATCCGTCTCGGTCTCGGTTCCCTCTGTTCTCTCTTGGGTACAGGTCATGGACTTCTGCGGGGGCCTTGTTGTGCTGCTGGCGACGGGTTCTTTTAGCCATGGTGCTCTCCGCTTTTTTGAGTTGGGCATAAACGCAAAACGCCCCCGAAACGGAGGCGTTGGATACGAGCGTAGTGTTGAACGGTGATGGAGTGGAAGCATTGAATTCGCCGGGCGATTGCTGCCGAAGCGGCGTGACCGCTTGGGGGTTCCGATAGAGACGTCTGTACCCGCAAGTGACTGCTAGAGCCGGGGCTGTTTAGCATAAATGTCGCTCCTTGACCGAATCGACCGATAAGGCATTTTAGCAGAAAAGATGTTAAGGAAATTTTTCACTGCGTCTTTGGCGGAGTTCCCGTGCGGGAATGAGGACCAGCAGGCCGGAAACTGCGGCGATTGCGGCGGCGCTTATGGCGATGGCCAAGATGCTCCAGCCGCTGTCCAGCAACCAGCCCGCCCATACCGGGGCAATGGCGGTGGACAGCACGGTGAGCGAAGCGGTTATTGATCGGACCTTGCCCAAGTGCCTGACGCCGAAGGTGTCGGCCCACGCGGCGCTGATTAACGTCGCCGTGGCGTACAGGGCGCCGAAATCCGCGTGACCCAGTTGGAACTCTGCGCGGATGGTCCCGCCGAACAGGGCGATGAAAAATGTCTGTCCGAAGTTGCTGGCCAGCGTGCAGGCCAGACCAAAGCCTAAAAAACGACGGTTTTTCAGTAAAAACGCCAGGGTATTCATCATGGGCTCAATGCATCGCGGGTGTTGGGATTTAGCGGGTGCTGGCGCAGTCCACGCACAGCGGTGTGGAAGGGTCCATTTCCAGGCGCTTTTTTTCGATGGCCTCGCCGCACGATACGCAATAACCGAATTCGCCGTCTGTGATGCGTTTTAAGGCGGCGTCTATGCGCCGGATTTCGACTTCGCGGCGACGCTCGGTCTCAAGCTGCATGGCCTGATTTTGCAGGGCATCCATGCGGGAAAGCCGACCGACGGCGGTTTGGTCCAAAACCACCGTGGCGCGCTCCGCCGCCGTCACCTCCGCGTCGTGCAAAAGGTCTTTACGGTCGGCGATGAGTCTGGCCTTGAGCGCCGAAATATCGATGTCGGTACGGTCTGTCATGGTCAAAGCGTACACCAAGTTACGGGTAAGTGTCTCGGATGAAAGAGGGATTCATTTTGTTATTGAGGGGTTCATTTTGTTGTTGGAAATGCAAGCAAGGATGCCCAAATTTTGCTAGAATAACGCTTGGTTTGGGTAGTTCAATGAAACGACGTGGAGGACCAAACATGTACATCAAAACAATTCTGAATGAAAAAGGGCAGGAACTCATTTCCGTCTCGCCGGAAGATAGTGTGCATAAGGTCGCCAAGCTGTTCAAAAAAGAGCGCATAGGCTTCGCTTTGGTGCGAAACGGCTTGCAAACGACGGTGGGCAGCATTTCCGAGCGCGACATCATTCAGGCATTTGCTGATCGGGGTGATTTGCGCAATCTGTCGGTGGCCGAAATCATGACCGCCAACATCGTGACCTGCGACATTGACGACACCATCGAGATGGTGCGCGATTTAATGACCTCCAGTCGCACCCGCCATGTGGTGGTGATGGATGGTTACGCATTGGCAGGCATCGCCAGCATCGGCGATATCATCAAACACAGCCTGAGCGAGTGCAAAGTCGATACCGGTCAGATGCGCGATTACATTACGGGTCAGGGGTATCAATAAGGCCCTTCGTGAGGGTTGCTAGACAGTTCCGGCGTCCTGCGTCATTTTAAGGGAATGATTTTAGGACGGGGTGAGCATGGCTCCCATTAACGACATCGCATTGGCCGTCCGCATCGCGTTGCGCGATATGCGGGGCGATACCCGTGGCGGAATCCGCTGGGGGTTGCGCGGTTTGGGGTTGCTGGTGGCGGGCGTGCTGGTGGGGTGTGCCGCCGTGGCGCTGGTCGGCGCGGCATCTCAAAGCCTGATCGATGGCGCGCGTCGGGGCGCGCTGGAAGCGGTCGGCGGAGATATCAGCTTGCGCCTGTTTCATCGCCCGCCCAGCGAAGCCGAACTTGCCGTCATTCGATTGGAAGGCGACGTCAGCGTCAGCGGCGAGCTGCGTCCCATGGTGCGCGCGGTACGCGATGGCAAGGCGGACGGGTCGCCGGTGCTGGTCGAACTGAAGGGCGTGGATATGGCCTATCCGCTCTATGGCGAGGTGAAGGTTCTGCCCACCATTCGGCTTTATCAATCGTTGACTCGACAAGGCGGCGTTTATGGCGCGGTGGCGGACCCGGCGTTGTTCGAGGCGCTGGGTCTTGAACTCGGCGATAGCGTGCAAATCGGCAATGCCCAGTATCAACTGCGCGGACAATTGATGACTGAACCTGACCGCGCCTTTCGCGCCTTTACGCTGGGGCCGCGCGTGATGGTGCTGAGCGAAAGTTTCCCCATCACCGAGATCGTGGCGCCGGGCGCGGAAGTCTATTTTTATACCCGCGTGAAGCTGGCTGCGGGGGCGGATGCCGGGGCGGCGATGGCGCGTATCGATCAAGCTTTTCCCGATGCGGGCTGGCGCATGGTCAACGCGCATGAAGGCGTGCCGGGGGTGGAGCGCACCTTAAGCATCGCGCACGTGTTGCTGTTGTTCATCGGTTTGGGCGTGATGTTGGTGGGCGGCGCTGGAATTTCCGGTGCCGTGCGTGCGCATGTGGCGGCGAAAATGGAAACCATTGCGATCTTGAAATCGATCGGCATGCCGCCCGGCATCATAACCTTGGCCATCGGGATCGAAGTCATGATGGGCGCCGCCTTAGGCGCTGGGCTTGGCGTTGGCTTGGGTGCGTTCGGTCCCGCCCTGGCGGCCGAGGCGTTAGCGGATCAATTGCCGTTTGCGCTGAAGACAACGCCCGCTTTTAAACCGTTGTTCGCGGCGGCGCTGTTCGGCTTGCTGGTGGCGATGCTGTTTGCATGGTGGCCGCTGATGGGGGTGAAGGACATGAACGCGCGGGTATTGCTGCGCGAACGCATCAGCCACACACCGGGCAGGCTTGGCGCAACCGGGTGGGTGGGGATGGGGGCGCTGTTGACGGCGTTGATGGGCTTGGTGTTTTGGGTTTCGCCCATGCCTGCGCTGACGGGGGCTTTTCTTATCGGCGCGTTGGCTGTGGCGCTGTTCTATTTCGCCCTGGGGCGCGGTTTTGCGCGTGCGGCCAAGAGCGTGGCGAAACATCAAAGCGCTCATGTGCGTCTGGCGCTGGGCAATTTATATCGTGCAGGCGCACCTACAGGATCGGTGGTGATGGCGCTGGGCTTAACGTTAACGTTGTTGGTGGCGCTGGACGGCATTTCCGCCGCCGCCAGCCGCCATGTCCAAGCGACGCTGCCCGCCAGTGCGCCGGATTTGGTGGCGTTCTCGCTTCAACCCGAAGCGGCGCGGGCGCTGCAAACTCAACTGGCTTCGTCGCCGTTGTTAAAACGCCAACGGGTGCTGCCGTTTTTGCATGCGCGGGTACAGGCCATCAACGGCATCGCCGTTCGCGATCTCAATATCCCGGCGTCCTTAAATTGGGTGGTGCGGGGCGATCGTGGGGTATCGTTTGCGGCCCGTTTGCCAACGGACGGAACCGTGACCGACGGGGCCTGGTGGGATGAAATACAAGCCCGGTTCCCCGGATTTTCCTTAGATGCGGGGGTGGCCGCCACGTTGGGCCTTGGCGTCAATGATCGATTGACCCTCAACGTTTCCGGCCAGGTGGTCGAAGGGCCGATTTTGAATTTACGCACGATTGATTGGACCGGGCTGGATTTGGATTTTCCCATCATCGCCACGCCCGGCGCGCTGGCTGCGGTTCCGCACACCTTTGCGGCGTCGTTGAAGGCCGTTCCCGGAAAGGCGCAGGCGTTGGAAGCCTTCGTTAAATACAGCTTTCCCGACACCCCTGTGATTCGCGTCGCCGATGTGTTGAGCGCGCTGGCCAAGGCTTTGGACTCGGTGGTGGCGGGGTTGCAGGCGGCGGCGCTGCTGGCGGGGCTGGCGGCGCTGGTGGTGTTGGCGGGCAGCATCTTGCAGGGGTTGCGCGAACGCGCCGACGAAGCATTGTTGTTTAAGGTATTGGGCGCGCGCCGCCGCCAACTGCTGGGCCAATTGACGGTGGAATTTTTAGGCCTAGGCGTCTTGGTGGCGCTGGCTGCGGTGCCGCTGGGCTTGGGCGTGGCTTACGCCGTGGCGCGTGCGGCGGGGCTGGCGAATGCGCAGGTTTCGTTCGCCGGGGCCGTGGCGCTGGCCGCGGCGGCGGTGCTGGTAACGCTCGGCGTGGGCCTGTTGGCGACGCTGGGCGCCTATACTCAGCCCCCCGCGCGGGCTTTGCGCAATCGCGGGCTGTAATCGGCGTCGGCGATTTTTGCCGGTTTGGTTTTTTTTGCCGGTTGGGCGCGCGCAAAGGTCCATTTGTCGCCTTCGGATGCGCCCGGCTGGAAAGCATAGTCGTCAATGGCGAAGGTTTTGATTTGTTCGGGATCGGTGACGCGGTTCTCGACGATCCACCGCGCCATTGCGCCGCGCGCACGTTTGGCGAACAGGCTCATGACCTTGATCTCTCCGCCGTCGCGAATTTCCTTGAAGCTTGGCGTGATGACGCGGATGCCGCGCTGGCTGAGCAAATCTTCGCGCGCCGCCTTGAAGTATTCGACGCTGGCTAGGTTCACCAGCGCTTTGGCCTGGGTGGCCTTCATTTGCGCGCAGATGGCGTCGGCGATTTTGCTGCCCCAGTAGGCGTAAAGGTCTTGGCCGCGCGGATTGCCCAAGCGCGTACCCATGTCCAGGCGAAACGGGCGCACTAAGTCCAACGGGCGCAGTTTTCCGTATAGGCCTGAGATGATCAGCACATGATCTTGGGCGTAGGCCAAATCTTTTTTGGGTAGCGTCGCCGCATTGAGGCCGATGTAGGTGTCGCCGGCGAACATCAGGCACGCGGGTTTGGCGTTGCCGGGCGTATGGGGGAAGGCAAAGGTGTCATAATATTCCCGCACCTCTGCGGCTTGTTTGGCGCTGATGTGCATCAGGCGTTGGTAATCGGCCACGTCAAGGCCGCGCGCAAGGTCGGCCAAGGTTTGTGTGTCGGCGGTCCAATCGGGGGTGGTGAGGCCGGGCATATCGCGGTCCCAATCGGATCGGTCGAGGCGCTTGGCGGGGGAGATCACACACAGCATGGTTCGTTTCTCATTTAGACTTGTTCCAGGGTTGCAAACAAGCTAACCACAATGATGGCGTCGGTCAAAAGGAACCCCTCTCGATATGATTACCGTTTATGGCATCACATCCTGCGACACCGTGAAGAAGGCCCTAAAATGGCTGGATGCAGAGGGTCTGGCCTACGCCTTTCATGATCTGCGTACGGATGGCCTGACGGCTGAAACCGCCCAGCGCTGGGTGGACGCCTTGGGCTGGGAATCGGTGCTCAATCGCCGCTCCACCACGTGGCGGGAATTGCCGGATGCGGATAAAAAAATGCTCGATGCGGCTAAAGTTGTGCGCTTGCTGGTGCGTTACCCGACCTTGGTTAAGCGCCCGGTGTTCGAAAAAAAGGACTGGATTATCAATGGCTTTACCGATGCCGTGCGCGCCAAGCTGGCGTGCCGGACGTAATTTTTCATGTTCATCCGGCAATTGCCAATCGAGGTGCTTGCCCGTATGATCCGCACCGTTATCCGAAGGTTAGGGCAGCCTTCGCGTTGACACGGTTATCGGCTATAATTTTTTGACCAAACGATAGAGGCATTTACATGTTTATCCGCCGGATTGCACTGACGAGCTTGGTTGTTTTGACGTTGGCAGCGTGGGGCGGACCCGTAAGCGTTGCATCCGCAAGCGCTGAAACTGAGGCGGAAACCTTTATTGCGGGCTTGGCGGATGAAGCCATAAGCGCGCTCACCTCCGAAGGTGCGACGCGAGAAGAACGCCTTGCGCGCTTTGCCGGTATGCTCGACAGAAACTTCGATGTCGAAACCATCGGCAAGTGGGTGCTGGGCCGCCATTGGCGTACGGCCACCGATACGGAAAAAGAAGAGTACCTGAAGCTGTTTCGGGAATATGTGGTGGTCACGTATGTCGAGCGCTTCGATCAGTATTCCGGCGAAAAGCTGAAGGTGATCAAGTCGGTCGCTGAGCCCGGTCAGGATTCTTTGGTGTTCAGCGAAATCCAGCGTCCCACCGGCGGCGAGCCCATCCGCGTGGATTGGCGGGTGCGCAGTGATGCCGACATTTACAAAATCATCGACGTTTACGTCGAGGGCATTTCCATGAGCCAGACGCAGCGCAAAGAGTTCGCTTCCGTCATTCGCAGCAATGGCGATACGGTGTCAGGCTTGTTGGGCGCGCTGCGCACGCAGATCGCCAAGCTCAACGAATAATCCGGGGCATTGCATCGTGAGCAGCCGTAACGCGGGAAATGAGAACTTCCCCGTCGCCAGTCGGCTGTTGCCCGCGTCCGTGCGCGGCCATGTGATGGCGTTTTACGCGTTTGCGCGCACCGCCGACGACATCGCCGACGCGCCGGGGCTTGCGGGCGAAGAAAAAATCAAGGCGTTGGACTTTCTCAGCCGTCAATTGACCGACGGCGAAGCCGAACCTTCCAGTCCGGCTGATGCGTTGCGCCAAAGCCTTGAGGCCACCGGCGTTACCCCCGATCACGCGCAACAATTACTCAAAGCCTTCAAACGCGATGCGGTGAAGCCGACGACCGACGATTGGGCGGATTTACTGGCGTATTGCGCGCTTTCCGCCGCTCCGGTGGGGCGTTATCTCATCGATTTGACGGGCGGGGTGGAGGGGGGCGATTATGCGGCCTCCGACGCGCTGTGCGCGGCGCTGCAAATCCTCAACCACATTCAAGACATCAAGGACGACTGCGCGAACTTAGGCCGTGTTTATGTGCCTGCCGATTGGATGGCGGCGGCGGGCGTGACGCATGACGATTTGCGGGCGAACGCCGCCACGCCGGCCCTGCGGTGCGTGATCAACCGCATGCTGGATGGGGTCGATGGCCTGCTGCTTCAAGCCAAGCCGTTGCCGCGCCGGATCAAATCCAAGGCGCTGGCGCGTGAAGCGGGCGGTATTCTGGCCATCGCCTGGCGGTTATCCAAGGCCTTGCGCGTCAACGATCCGCTGGCGGGCCGGGTGCAGTTGGCCAAGCCGCAGGCGGCATTGTGGTTTCTTTGGGGTGCGTTGACGGCATGAGTGGGGTATGCATAAACCTATGAGCGCACCCGAACCCACACAATCGGTCGGCAGTTATTCCGGCAGTTCCTTTTATTGGGCGTTGAAGCTGCTGCCCGCAGCTCGGCGCGACGCCATGTTTCGCGTCTATGCCTTTTGCCGCGAGGTGGACGACATCGCCGATGGCGATGATGCCGCGGCGGCCAAGTTGGAGCGCTTGAAAGCGTACCGCTCCGCCATCGAAGCGGTGTTCGCGGGTGAGCCTGTCGAGTTGCCCGGCGTCGATCGTTTAAAGCCGGTCATTCGCGATTTCGCCCTCGCCAAGGCCGATCTGCTCACCGTCATCGACGGCATGGAAGCCGACGCGGTTGAGGCCGTGCGCATCGCCGATGAAGCGGCGTTCGACCGCTATTTGGATCAGGTGGCGTGCTCGGTCGGAAGGTTGTCGGACAAGGTGTTCGGCCTGGAAGGCCCAGAGGCGCAAAAGCTTGCCTATCATTTGGGGCGCGCCTTGCAGATCACCAACATCTTGCGCGATTTGCGCGAAGACGCCGAGCGCGATCGTCTGTATTTGCCCGCCGATGTATTGGCGCGTCATGGCGTCACGGGGAACCGTCCCGATGAAATTTTGGCGCACCCCAACTTAAACGAAGCGCTGGACGAACTGGCGACGCGCGCCGAAGGATGTTTTCGCCGCACCGATGAAGCGCTGATGCATCTCGATCGCAAGCGCACCCGCCCGGCGCGCATGATGCAGGCGGTGTATCGTGAAATCCTCAAGCGCTTGCGCACACGCGGGCTGGCGCGTGTGGAGCAGCCGGTGCGCTTGAATAAGCTCACCAAGTTGTGGATCGCGCTACGCGGGCTGCTGGCTTACGGAGGCGCGCCATGAGACGCGCGCATGTCGTCGGCGCAGGCTTGGCGGGGCTGTCGGCGGCGCTGCATTTGGCGCGGGCGGGGCTGATGGTCACGGTGCATGAAGCGGCCCCCCAAGCGGGCGGGCGCTGCCGCAGTTTTGTCGATCCGGTGTTGAACGCGGTCATCGACAACGGCGCGCACTTGATGCTGAGCGGCAATACCGAAGTCAGCGCCTATGTGGACATGATCGGCGCGGCCGATGAACTGATGATGGCGCCGGATGCGCGCTTTGATTTTTTCGACGCCGCCAAGACGGAACGGTGGTCGGTGAATTTAGGGCACGGGCAGGGGCGGCTGAATTTGTTCGGCGCGTTGATGCGCCCTCGCAATCGCCCGCCCAAGGTCGGGCTAGGCACGCTGTTGAAAGATCTCAGCGCGCTTAAAAGCGGGCAGGGCAAAACCGTCGCGGCCTGTGTCGGCGCTTCGCGGGCATTCGAGACGTTTTGGCATCCGCTTTGCGTTGCGGTGTTGAACGCGCACCCTCATGAGGCTGCGGCGATGCTGTTGTGGCGCGTGTTGTCGGATACGGTTTTGCGCGGCGGCGCATTCGCCCGGCCCTTGTTTACCCGTCAAGGTTTGGGCGCGGCTCTGATCGATCCTGCGCTGATGTCGTTGGACCGGTTGGGGGCATCGGTGCGCCTGGGCGCGCGCCTGCGGGCGGTGGAAACTCAACAGGGCGTCGTGAGTTGCCTCGATTTCGGGGTCGAAGCGGAAGTGCTGGGCGCGGGCGATGTGGTGGTGCTGGCCGTGCCGCATTTTTCCGCGGGTGAATTGCTGCCGGGTTTGAGCGCGCCGGGCGAAAGCCGCGCCATTTTGAACGTGCATTATCAATTGCCGCAAATGCCGCAAACCGTCGATGCTCCGGCCATGATCGGCCTTGTTCACAGCGATGCGCAATGGCTGTTCGTGCGCGGGATGATCGTTTCGGTAACGGTGAGCGCGGCGGATGCGTGGATGGAACAAGACGGCGATGAAATCGCAAGCCGCTTGTGGCCGGATGTCTGTGCGGCGTTGGGCCGTGCGTCGGGCGAGACGCCGCCTTATCGCGTGATTAAGGAACGCCGCGCCACCTTTGCCCAGACGCCGGATGCTTTGGAACTGCGTCCCCGTGCGCGCACGTCGTTTGAAAATCTGTTTTTGGCGGGCGATTGGACCGCCACCGACCTGCCCGCCACGCTGGAAGGCGCGATCAAATCGGGGCGCGTCGCGGCCCAGGCCGCGCTTAAGGCATAAGCGGCCCAAGCCTAATTTTTTTGGCCGCGCTTAAGGCATAAGTTCCCTGGGGCCTAGGGCAAAATCATCCATCGTTAACGCTCGGCAACGCCCTGTCTTTGCGAGCGAAACGAAGCAATCCAGAGCCGTTTTGACGGGTTTGCTTCTCTCTTTCTTTCTGGCTTTCTGGATTGCCGCGCCCCCTTCAGGGGCTCGCAATGACGCATCAGAGCGTTTCAGTCCTCAAAAAAAAGCGATGTAATTTGGAAATGTCACCCGGTTAATCAGAATGAACGGTGGATGATTTTGCTCGGCCCTGGGGCCGCGCTTAAGGCATAAGGGGCGTTACGCCGCATCGTCGCGTAGCTCGATTGGCATTTTAAAATGCATGTTTTCTTCAACGCCGCTTAGGTTTTCGACGAAGGTGTCGCGCAACGTCGCCAGTTTATCGAGCACGCCTTGCACCAACACTTCCGGCGCGGAGGCTCCGGCGGTGATGCCGACGGTGTTCACGCCATCAAGCCATGCGGGATCGAGCGCATCGGCGTCGTCGATCAAGTGGCTGGGCACGCCGCAGTCCGCGCCGATTTCGCGCAGCCGGTTGGAGTTGGAGCTGTTCTTGCCGCCGATCACCAGCAGCAAATCGACGTTTTCCCCGCACGCCAGGGCGCGCGCCGCCTGCTGGCGGTTTTGCGTGGCGTAGCAGATGTCTTTCAGGTCCGGCCCCTTGATGGCGGGGAAGCGGGCCGTGAGCGCATCGATGATGGCCTTGGTGTCGTCGACGCTGAGCGTGGTTTGCGTCACATAGGCGAGTTTTTCCGGGTTGTGGACGGTGAGTTTCGCCACATCGTCAACGCCGCCCACCAGATGGGTTTGGCCGTGAATGCGCCCCAGCGTGCCTTCGACTTCGGGATGGCCCGCGTGGCCGATCAAAATGACTTCCTCGCCCTTGTCGGCGTGGGCCTGGCCCTGGCGGTGCACCTTGCTCACCAAGGGGCAGGCGGCGTCGATATAGGGCAGGCCGCGGCGCTGGGCCTCGGCCTCGATGGCGTCCGATACGCCGTGGGCGGAAAAAATGGTGTGCGCGCCGTCGGGGATTTCGTCCAGTTCCTGCACGAACACCGCGCCCAGGTGTTTGAGTTCGTCCACCACGAATGTGTTGTGCACGATTTCATGGCGCACATAGACCGGCGCGCCGTATTTTTCCAGCGCCTTTTTGACGATGGCGATGGCGCGGTCCACGCCTGCGCAAAAGCCGCGCGGCTGGGCCAGGATGACGCGAAGGGCTTTGGCGTTGGGCATGGGGGTCGGCATGGTGCGAGGGTCGGCTCCGTTGGGCGGCTT
>Ga0299912_10000635_pt1 | contig 29161 bp, 29 predicted proteins | sample RVTome_2_FD_207667 | JGI IMG/M metagenome (GOLD analysis project Ga0299912, IMG submission 207667) | Soil microbial communities from uranium-contaminated site in the Upper Colorado River Basin, Wyoming, United States - RVT95D214 (version 2) ... | reverse complement strand
AATTCACGATGCAGCGCAGCGCGTTGCGGCTTTCGGGCAAAAACAGCGCGTCGTTTGTCCACTTGCTGGGGTCATACACGTCTGAGGGGGCGGGGATGACGTTGTAATCGCCGCCCAGCACGAACGGCTCATCGGTTTTCAGCAATTCGCGCGCATGGGCGTACAGACGGCGCATCCAGCGGATTTTGTAATCATACTTGTCGCCCGGTGCGGGGTTGCCGTTGGGCAGATAGAGGCAGCCCACCCGCACGCTTTGGCCGCCCCCTTGCACGATGCCTTCGATATAGCGCGCCTGTTCGTCGTCTTCTTCGCCCGGCAGGCGGCGCTGGGAGACGACAACGGGAGTCTTGGATAAAATCGCGACCCCGTTATAGGTCTTTTGCCCCACCACGCAGGCTTCATAGCCTGCGGCATTGATTTCCATGAACGGGAAGGTCTCTTCAACGCCTTTGAGTTCCTGCAACAGCACCACGTCGGGATCAAATTCCTTAAGCCACCGCAGCAGGTGATCCTGCCGGGCTTTGAGCGAATTGACGTTCCATGTGGCGATTTTCATGACGTTTCCGATGGGTAAAGGGCCCGCGTGAGCAGGCCCCTTGGTAACACGATTCGGAGGTCGTCTTAAACCGAGAACGACGATCCGCAGCCGCAGGTCGAACTGGCGTTGGGGTTGTCGACGGTGAAGTACGCGCCCATCAGGTCGGTTTTGTAGTCCAGCACCGCGCCGTTGACGAACGGGATCGAGGTTTCGTCGATGACCACGGTGATGCCGTCTTTTTCATAGGCGATATCGTCGTCGCCGATGGCGTCGTCGAGGCTGAAATTGTATTGAAAGCCCGAACAGCCCCCGCCGGTGATGGAAATGCGCAGCTTCATGGCCGGATTGCCATCGGTTTCGATCAATTGTTTGATGCGGGCGACGGCGCCGTCGCCGATTTTCAGGGCGTCTTTGAAGTCTGTGGTATCGGGCATGGCATCCTCATAGTTTTGCTTTGGCTAATCATAGCCCATTTCCCCGTTTATGTAAGGCTCCTTTGCCGGAAGTCCAGGGCGGCGCGCGCGTTTTGCGGGCTGGACACTGAGATTTGTTGACAAATTTCCTCGCATTTGCTATATATTCCTAAATTAAGGGTTGCGGTTTGGGGCGAATGTTTAGGGTATGTACGCTTCTGAAAAGTCCGGCCCTTGAAAAACAATGATAATTTGGCTTCGTTCCGTCACTTTTTTTATTTTCCCCGTGCCGTGGGGGCGAAATTGGATGGGCTGCGGTCAAATCCTTGCCCCTTAAGGGAGGGCGGAGTAGGTTCCTGACATGGAAGATTTAGCCTCATACGCATCGATTCCCGCCGAAAGCCGGGGGCGGCTGCATTCGGAACCGGAAAGCGCCACGCGTAGCTGTTTCCAGCGCGACCGCGACCGCATCATTCATGCCGCCGCGTTCCGCCGCTTGCAGTACAAAACTCAGGTGTTTGTGAACCACGAAGGCGACTTTTTCCGCACCCGTCTGACGCATTCGCTGGAAGTGTCGCAGATCGCACGTTCCATCGCGCAAAATCTGAATTTGAATCAATACTTGGCGGAAACCCTGGCGCTGGCCCACGATATGGGCCACACGCCGTTCGGCCATGCGGGCGAATTTGCGTTGGAAGAGTTGATGGAACCGTTCGGCGGCTTCGATCACAATGCCCAGTCGTTGCGGGTGGTGACTCAGTTGGAACACCGCTATGCCGATTTCGACGGCCTTAATCTGACCTGGGAAACGCTGGAAGGCGTGGTCAAACACAACGGCCCGCTGACCGGATTTGCAGGGGCCAAGCCGTTGCCGTGGGCGACTGCCGAATACGTCAAGCTGCAAGACTTGAAACTCGACACCTATGCGTCCGCCGAAGCGCAGATCGCCGCCGTTTCCGACGACGTGGCCTACAACAACCACGACATCGACGACGGCCTGCGCGCCGGGCTGTTCTCCATTGATGACATTCGCCACGTCGATTTTGTCGGGCGCACCCTTGCCGAGGTGGAACAGGCCTATCCGGGCCTGGATTTTTCGCGCACCGTTCACGAACTCGTGCGCCGCACCATCGGCATGATGGTCGAAGACATTTTGGCCGAGTCCAAAAAGCGCCTTGCCGCCGCCAATCCGAAAACCGCCGATGATATCCGCGCGCTCAAACATCCCGTCATCGCCTTTTCCGAGACCATGGCGAAAAATGATCGGGAACTGAAAGAGTTCTTGTTTCCGAACATGTACAAGCATTACAAGCTGAACCGCATGACCTCCAAAGCCAAGCGGGTGGTGCGCGATTTGTTTGAGCTGTTTCTGGCCGAGCCCGGCACCCTGCCCACTGAGTGGCAGGCGGGCGCGGGCATTGCGGGCAGCGCCGCCACCGCGCGTGTGGCGGCAGACTACATCGCGGGCATGACCGATCGTTACGCGTTGGATGAACACCGCCGCCTGTTCGATCTTCAGGCGCGCACCAGCGAATTCACTTTGGGATAATAAATGAACCTGTTTACCCACTTTCACGGACGCATTGCAGGCTTGATCGATGATCTAGCCCAGGCTGGCGAATTGCCCCAGGGCCTTGATGTCGCCTCCATCACGGTGGAGCCGCCTCGCGATCCGTCGCATGGCGACATCACCACCAACGCCGCCATGGTGCTGGCTAAGCCCGCAGGCAAAAACCCGCGTGAAATCGCGGCTCTGCTGGCAGGCAAAGTCACGGGCTTAGAAGGCGTCGAGGCGGTGGAAATTGCCGGGCCGGGCTTTCTCAATATGCGCCTAAACAATGATTTCTGGCATGCGCGGCTGCGCGACGTGCTGGATGCGGGTCTGGCCTATGGCGATGGCGTGGTGAGCGACGGGCATAAGGTCAACGTCGAGTACGTTTCGGCCAATCCCACCGGGCCGATGCACGTCGGCCACGGGCGCGGCGCGGTGTTTGGCGATGCCTTGGCGGCGCTGCTGGAAAAAGCCGGGTACGCCGTGACGCGCGAATACTACGTCAACGATGCGGGCGCGCAGGTGGACGTGTTGGCGCGCTCGGCGTACTTGCGTTACTTGGAAGCCTTGGGCGAAACCATCGGCGACATTCCCGAAGGGTTGTACCCCGGCGATTATCTGGTCGGCACGGGGCAAGCGTTGGCCGCGCGCGATGGGGACAAGTGGAAAGGCAAGGGTGAGGCTGAGTGGATGGAACCCATCCGTTCGTTCGCCATCGCCGCCATGCTCGATATGATCCGCGAAGATTTGGCCGCATTAGGCGTGAAGCATGATGTGTTTACGTCCGAGCGCGCTTTGGTCGAAGCGGGCAAGGTGGGCGAAGCGCTGGACTATTTGAAAGACAACGAATTGGTCTATCGCGGCGTGTTGGAGCCGCCTAAGGGCAAACTGCCCGACGATTGGGAAGCGCGGGAACAGTTGTTGTTCAAGGCTACTCAATTTGGCGACGACGTTGACCGTCCGGTGCAAAAATCCGACGGCTCGTGGACCTACTTTGCCACCGACATGGCGTATCATTTGGATAAATACCGGCGCGGTTATTCCGACATGATCGACGTGTGGGGCGCGGATCACGGCGGTTACGTCAAACGCATGCAGGCTGCGATCAAGGCGTTGACCCACGGCGAAGGCGCGCTGGACGTCAAACTGTGCCAGATGGTGTCGCTGTCGGAAAACGGCGAACCGGTGAAGATGTCCAAACGCGCGGGCACGTTCGTGACGCTGCGCGATGTCATCGATAAGGTGGGCAAGGACGTGGTGCGTTTCATCATGTTGACGCGCAAAAACGATGCCGGGTTGGAATTCGATTTTGCGCGGGTCACCGAACAGTCCAAGGACAATCCGGTGTTTTACGTGCAGTACGCCCATGCACGGGTGCATTCGGTGATGCGCATGGCCGCCGATGAGTTGGGCGCGGATCAAGTCGGCGTCGATGCGGTGCATGGGGCGAATTTGGGTCGCTTGAGCGATGCCAGCGAACTGCACCTGATCAAGCAGTTGGCGCAGTGGCCGCGGTTGGTGCAAAGCGCCGCACAAGCGCATGAACCGCACCGGGTGGCGTTTTATCTGAACGATGTGGCGGCTGAGTTTCACGGCTTGTGGAACAAGGGCAAGGACGATAAAAGCCTGCGCTTTATCATCAATGACGATGTGGAATTGACGTTGGCCCGGCTGGCGCTGATCCGGGCGACGGCGAACGTCATCGCGTCGGGGCTAAAGGTCTTTGGCGTCACCCCTGTTGAAGAAATGCGTTAACCATTCTCTGATAGTTTTTACCCATGACTGCTCAATACGATTCGGATCCAGATTTGAACGAAGACGACATCCCGGATGCTTCCGAGTTGTTGGATTTCGAGCTTATTGCCAAAAGCCAGCCCGATAAGGGGCAGGGCATATGGCTGTGGATGGTGCTGGTCTTGATTTTGGCCGGCGGCGGTTGGGCGGGCTGGATGTATTGGCAAGATACCCCTGCCGACGAAACGGTCAGCGCCGACGGCGTGCCGACGATTATGGCGCCAAAATTCGAACTGCGGGAAAAACCGGTGGATCCCGGCGGTATGGACGTGCCGGACCGCGACAAACTGGTGTATGGCCGTATGGCTGGCGAAAGCGATATGGCGGAACAGGGCGTGGAGCGTCTTCTGCCGCCGCCCGAAACCCCGCTGGAGCCGCCCCAGTCCGCCATTCAGGCGGATGGTGCTGATCTTGCCGCCGATTCTTATGCGCTTCAACCGGATGTGCCGCAGTCGCTTGCGCCCCAGTCGACCGAGCCCAAAGCGGTTGTCGCTGTGCCGCCCGCGCCTGCCGCCCCCGAAGCGCCCGCGCCGATCGTTGAAGCGCCCGCGCCGGAGGCTGCTCCTGCCGCTCCTGCTGTTTCTGAGCCCGTGGTCGCGCCTGCTGCGCCAAGCGCCAAACAGGGGTACCTGGTGCAGCTCTCTGCTGTGCGTACCGAAGAAGCGGCCAAGGCAGAATGGTCGCGCTTGGTGAAAAAATTCCCCGACGTCTTAGGTGGATTGGAACCGGTCATCGTGCGCGCCGATTTGGGCGCCAAAGGGATTTATTATCGGGTGCGCGGCGGCTGGTTTTCCACCCGCGCCGAGGCCAAGGCCATTTGTGATGAACTGATTGGCCGCAACGTGGGTTGTATCGTTGCCACACCCTAGTGCAAAACCGAAGCCTCTGGCGGTTGTTTTCGGCTGCTCCGGCCCAACATTGAGCGAGGCCGAACGGGCTTTCTTCACTGAAATCAACCCGTTGGGCTTCATTCTTTTTCAGCGCAATTGCGAAACGCCTGGGCAGGTCGAAAAATTGGTGGCGGATTTGCGCGCTTGTGTGGGCCGCGCGAATGCCCCGGTGATGATCGACCAGGAAGGCGGGCGCGTGGCGCGTCTAAAACCGCCGCATTGGCCCGAATTCCCGCCCGCCAAGGTTTATGCCGATCTTTATGCAAAATCCCCCGAAGCGGGATTGGAAGCGGCGCGTTTGGGTGGGCGGCTGATTGCGTTTGAATTGGCCCAATTGGGCATTAGCGTCGATTGCGCCCCGGTGTTGGACGTGCCTCAGCCAGGGGCGGACCCGATCATCGGCGATCGCGCCTTCGGCCCAAACGCCGCCGCCATCATCCGCACCGCAGGCGCGTTCATCGACGGCCTGAAAGCGGGGGGTGTCGCGGCGGTGATCAAGCATATCCCCGGCCACGGTCGGGCGCTGGTCGACAGCCACAAAGACCTGCCGCGCGTCGATGCATCCCTAGATGTCCTGCAATCCGTTGATTTTGCGCCGTTTAAGGCGCTGCATATGGCGCCGTGGGCGATGACCGCGCATGTGGTCTATGAGGCTCTGGATGCCCACCAACCCGCCACCACCTCGGCCAGCGTGATCGAAGATACAATCCGCCGTTTCATCGGTTTTCGCGGCGTTTTGCTTTCGGACGATTTGTCGATGAAGGCGCTTTCGGGCGGTTTTGCCGACCGCGCGCGGGCCTGCCTGGAAGCCGGATGCGACGTGGCGTTGCACTGTAACGGGGATATGACCGAAATGATTGAAGTCGCCCGTGGCGCATTTTCCATGACGCGGGCATCCTGGGCGCGCTATAACCTAAGCGAACTTCATCGCACGTCTGCGACGCGCCTTGAATTCAACAAGGATGTGGCGCGCAAGCGCTTCGATAGCTTATTGGGCGCGTAACACCGTATGTTTGACATCGATCTGCACCAGCTTTTCATCGCGGCTTCCGTGTGGGTCGTGCCCATTTTGCTGGCGGTGACGCTGCATGAAGCGGCGCATGGCTGGGTGGCGTCGAAGCTGGGCGACAATACCGCCAAAGATTTGGGCAGGGTGACGTTCAATCCGTTCAAACATATCGACCTGTTTGGCACCATTTTGCTGCCCGCAGCCCTGCTTTTGATGAGCGGGGGAAAATACATGTTTGGATTCGCCAAGCCCGTACCGGTGAATTTTCACAATTTGCACCATCCCCGCCGCGATATGATCTTGGTCGCCGCCGCCGGGCCGGGGGCTAATTTGATCATCGCCGTCGTTTCGGCCGTGTTGCTTCATGTGGGCCCTTATGTGCCGGAGCAATATCAGGCCTGGGTCACGATGAATCTCTTTAACTCATTGTGGATAAACGTTGTTTTTGCCGTTTTTAACCTGATGCCGTTACCGCCCTTGGATGGCGGGCGCATTGCGGTGGGGGTGCTGCCGCAGCCGTTTTCCGGCTGGTTGGCGGGGCTGGAGCGGGTCGGGTTTATCATTTTGATTTTCATCCTGTTTGCCCTGCCGTGGATCGGTGGCAAACTCGGGGTCGATTTGAATGTGTTATGGTGGCTGGTGGGGATTCCCGCCCAGTTCTTGACGGATGTGATCGCCACGGTAACGGGATTGAAGTGATTTAAGAGGGACGGATGTCGGACTTTTCCGATTTTGACGAAAACGACCTGCCTGAGATGCCCACTCTGTCGCCATTCGTGGTCGATGTGGAGGGTTATGAAGGCCCGATTGACGTGTTGCTGAGTCTGGCGCGCGATCAAAAGGTCGATCTGATTCATATCTCCATCGTGCAATTGGCGGATCAGTACCTGAAGTTCGTCCAGGAAGCGAGTTCGCGCAATTTGGAACTGGCCGCCGATTATCTGGTGATGGCGGCATGGCTGGCGTACCTCAAATCGCGCCTGTTGCTGCCGGATTTGAACACCGCCGAAGAACCTACCGGCGAAGAACTGGCTGCTGCGCTGCAATTTCAATTGGCGCGGCTTGAGGCCATGCAAAATGCTGGGGCGGCGCTGATGGCGCGCGAACGCTTAGGCGTGGATTTCTTTTCGCGCGGTGCGCCGGAACGCTTCAAAACCACGCAGCACAGCGTATTCGATGCGACGTTGACGGAGCTGATCCAGGCTTACGCTTCGCAAAAAAGCAAAAGCGGCAAGGGCAAGGCGCTGCGCATTGAACGCTCTTGGGAACTGCTCAGCATTGAAGATGCGCTGGTGCGCCTGCGCCGTCTGGTGGGGCATGTTCCCGATTGGCGCACGCTGACCAGCTTTTTGCCCGCCGATATCAACAGCCCGCTGACCAAGCGTTCGGCGATCGCTTCGACGTTCGGCGCGGTCCTGCAACTGGCCAAGGAAGGCCGGGTCAAAATCCGCCAAGATGGCACCTATGGCGAAATCTATTTCCAAACCACCGAAGATTGGGATAAGCCCTTTGTCCACGATGATACGGACTCAGAAGACGAAGACGAGGGCGAAGCCTTTGAAACCGGCGAAAGCAGCGAATTAGAGCAATGATGGAAAACGAAAACGAACTAGAGCCCGTCGATGCCTCCATTGACGAGCCCATGGATGGCGATGAAGCGGCCGGCGTCGAAAGCGAAGAAGCGGGCGCAATCCTAGCCGCCCGTGACCGCGAGGCCGAAAGCCGCGCCGCCAATGCCGCCTTCGACGCCATGGAAAACGATGAGCTGGACGACCTGGATGCCGATACCGATGAGGTTGCCGATCCGGAATTGGTGCGCCTGTTGGAGGCGGTGTTGTTCGCTTCCAGTGAGCCCGTTTCCGAGCGTGCGCTAGAGCGCCGACTGCCCGAAGGCACGAACCTAAAGCCGCTGCTGCGGGATCTGACGAAACTCTACGACGGGCGCGGCATTGTGTTGGTGCGCCGCGGCGGTTCGTGGGCGATCCGCACCGCCCCGGATTTGGGACAACGCCTCAATTTGGAAATCGAAGTGTCGCGCAGGCTTTCGCGCGCGGCCATCGAAACGCTTGCCATCATCGCCTATCACCAGCCGGTGACGCGGGGCGAGATTGAAGAAATTCGCGGCGTATCGTTGTCCAAGGGTACGCTCGACGTGTTGTTCGAAGAAGGTTGGATCAAGCCGCGCGGCCATCGCGACGCGCCGGGTCGCCCGATGCTGTGGGGCACCACCGACAACTTCCTCGATCATTTCGGCTTGGAAAGCGTATCGCAGTTGCCGGGCTTGAAGGATTTGCGCGCCATGGGCCTGCTGGATGCCCGTCCGTCAATCGAAGCGTATTCCACGCGCGGAACCATGCAGTCTAGGGAAGAGGTCCAAGAAAGCATGGAGTTCAGCGAAGCTCAGATCGTGCGCGCCGAACATCATGTCGAAGACGGCGAGCCGATCGAACCCGGCCCCGAGGCGGCGCCTTTGATCATGCCGCAAGTCAAAGAAGAGCCCAAAGAGGAAATGGACCGTTCCGGCGCTTCCAAGGCCACGGCGGACAAACTCGACGAGGCCATGGCCCAAGTCGCCAACGCGGTGAAAAGCGCGGTGCAGGCCTTGGAAAAAGAAGATGAGGACGACGCGCAAGCAAACGATCAATAGATTGCGAGTGCCGGGGCTGTAATGCCTTGTTTTCGTAGCGTTTCACCCTTTTCCTTGATCCTTTGGCGTCGCCTTTGTATGAAAGTCGTTCAAGTGGCTTTCCCGGAGCGTTAAAGATCAATAGTATGGGCGGTCTCAGGGGATACCTTTGAGATATTGAACACCAAAAGAACAGGATGACGACATGGGTGTTATGGGTATTTGGCAGTGGGTGATCGTGTTGGCGATTGTCCTTCTGTTGTTTGGCGGTCGCGGTAAAATTTCGGCGCTCATGGGCGACTTTGGCAAGGGGTTGAAGTCCTTCAAAAAGGGGCTGAATGACGGCGATGCCGATACGACCGCCGACACAAACAAGGGCGCTATCGAAGACAAGCCGGCCGCATCGGCTGAGGCTAAGTCCGAGGACAAAGACAAAGTTTCTTAAGGCTTTGTTCCGGTTCGCGCTGCCGACCGATTGGGGACGGCGGCTGATCTTCTCCCTCAGCAAAGTGGTTATCGGCCATGTTTGACATCGGCTGGCAGGAACTCTTCGTGATTGCGGTGCTCGCGCTGATCGTCGTGGGACCGAAGGACCTGCCGCAAGCGATCCGCACCATCACCACCTGGATCCGTAAGGCGCGGATGATGGCGCGCGACTTCCAGTCGGGCGTCAACGAGATGGTGCGCGAAGCCGAGCTGGATGGCATTAAGGACCAACTCACCAAACCCCGCGATCTGAAAAAATCCTTCATCGATACCGTCGATCCCGATGGCAAAATGATTAAAGGATTGATGCTCGATGAGGCGGACGAGAAAAAACTGGGTTCGGTGCCGATTAAAGGCGCTTCCAGCCAGGACACGGAAAATATGACCGTGCCAGAAGTCAAAGAGGGTGATCCCGCCGAAGCGGGCGAGGCGCACCAGTTTGCAACGCCAGCGCGGCCTTTGGATGAAGACGTCATGCCCATTCCTGCCCCATCCGGCGATGCAAAACCGGAGAGCAAGTCGTGAACGATCAATCCTCGCCGAACGATAAAGCGGTTGAAGAGGTCGAAAAGGCCCCGCTGATGTCGCATCTGATTGAGTTGCGGCAACGCTTGATCTATTCGATGGTCTCGATCTTGGTGCTGTTTTTTGCGTGTTACGGCGTGTCGGGTCCGATCTATTCGTTTTTAGCCCAACCCTTGGCGGATGTATTGATGGCCCAAGAAGGCGGCGGGCAGCGCATGATTTTCACCGCGCCGCATGAAGCGTTTTTCACCCACATCAAGGTGGCGTTATTCGCCGCTTTGTTTTTGAGCTTTCCGTTCGTCGCTTCGCAGTTTTGGAAGTTCGTCGCGCCGGGCCTCTATCAAAATGAAAAACAGGCGATGCTGCCGTTCCTGATCGCATCGCCGATTTTGTTTTTTATGGGCGCGGCGCTTGCTTATTATTTCGTCTTTCCGCTGGCATGGCAGTTTTTCGCGGCCTTTCAAAGCATCGATGGCGCGGGCGGCATGCCCATTCAATTGGAAACCAAGGTCAGCGAATACTTAGACTTGGTGATGCGCCTGATCTTTGTGTTCGGTTTGGCGTTCGAATTGCCAGTGGTGCTGACGCTGATGGGCCGCGCGGGTATGGTGACGGCCAAGGGTATGCGGGAAAAGCGGCGTTATGCGATCGTCATTTCGTTTGTCGCCGCCGCCATTTTGACTCCGCCCGATGTCATCAGCCAGATTGGCTTGGCCGTGCCGACATTGCTGCTGTATGAAGTGTCGATCTTGTCCGTGGCGATGGTCGAACGCAAACGCCGCGAGATTGACGGCGAGTTGGACGACGAAGACGATGAAGACGACGTGAATCAGAAGGACGAAAAGGCTTAAGCTTTTTTTGGAAATAAGACATGCATGACATCCGCAAAATTCGTGAAACTCCCGAAGCCTTCGACGCCGGATTGGCGCGCCGTGGGGCCGAACCGTTAAGCGCGCGGCTGCTGGCGTTGGATGCCGAACGTCGTGCGTTGGAAACCCGCGCTCAGGAAATTCAGGCCGAACGTAATGCGGCGGCCAAGGAAATCGGCCTGCGCAAATCCAAGGGTGAAGACGCCGAGGATTTGATCGAGCAGGTGTCCAAATCCAAAGACGCTCAGGCGGCGGCGGAAGTTGAAGCCAAGGCCAAGGGCGAAGAACTTAACGCGCTGCTGGCGACCATTCCCAACATTCCCGACGCGGACGTGCCCGACGGCAAGGACGAACACGACAATATCGAAGTGCGCAAGTGGGGCGTGCCCGCCGCTTTCGATTTTACGCCCAAAGACCACGTGGAATTGGGCGAAGCGTTGGGCCAGATGGATTTTGAACGCGCCGCCAAAATGTCGGGCGCGCGCTTCGTTCTGTTGACCGGGCAGTTGGCGCGGCTGGAACGCGCGCTGGCGGCGTTCATGCTCGACGTGCACACGCTGGAAAACGGCTACACCGAAGTCAACCCGCCCGCGCTGGTGAAGGATACCGCGCTGTTCGGCACCGGGCAGTTGCCGAAGTTTGCCGATGATTTGTTTCATACCGTTGATGATTATTGGCTGATCCCCACCGCCGAAGTGCCGCTGACCAACATCGCCGCCGACGAGACGGTGGCCGAGTCCGCGTTGCCCGCGCGCTTTACCGCCAAGACGTGGTGCTTCCGTTCCGAGGCGGGATCGGCGGGCAAGGATACCCGCGGCATGATCCGTCAGCACCAGTTCACCAAGGTGGAGATGGTGTCGATGGTGAAACCCGAAGAGTCCGACGCCGAGTTGGAACGCATGACCGAATGCGCGGAAGGCATCTTGCAGCGCCTGGATCTGCCGTACCGCACCGTGGCTTTGTGTACCGGCGACATGGGCTTCGGCGCGGCCAAGACCTACGACATCGAGGTGTGGTTGCCGGGGCAAGGCGCATACCGCGAAATTTCCAGTTGCTCCAATTGCCGCGACTTTCAGGCGCGGCGCATGAACGCGCGCTTCAAACGCGCCGACGGCAAAAAGCCAGAGTTCGTGCATACCTTGAACGGCTCCGGCCTGGCGGTCGGGCGCTGTTTGGTGGCGGTGCTGGAAAATTATCAAAACGCCGATGGCTCCATCACCATTCCTAAGGCGCTGCTGCCTTATATGGCCGGCCAGGAGGTCATCAAGCCCCCGGGGGGAAATTAAGTGCGTGATCGCATAACCGACCTTGCCCGCGCGCGGGTGTTGATTTCCAACGATGACGGCGTCCTTGCGCCGGGCATCAAGGTCTTGGAACGTGCGCTTAAACGCATCGCGGGCGAGGTGTGGGTGGTGGCCCCGGAAACTGAGCAAAGTGCTGCCAGCCATTCGCTCACCCTGCGCACGCCGTTGCGCATTCGCAAAATCAATGCGCGCAAATTCGCCATCAACGGCACGCCCACCGATGCGGTGATGCTGGGCGTGCAGCACGTCATGAAAAAGTATCGCCCCGATTTGGTGGTATCCGGCGTCAATCGCGGCGGCAACTTGGGCGAAGATATAACCTATAGCGGCACCGTGGCGGCGGCCATGGAAGGCACGCTGTTGGGCATTCCTTCGGTGGCGTTTTCGCTTGTGTCGTCCGATGGCGCAAAGGCGCACTGGGCGACGGCGGAAATTTACGTCGAAAAAGTCTTGAAGCACTTGGCCGGGGTGTCGTTTCCTTCGGGCGTGTTGGTCAACGTCAACATTCCCGATTGTCCGGCGGGCGAGGTGACGGGGATCGAAAGCACCCGCCAGGGACGGCGCAAGATCGGCTGTGAACTGTTGCAAGGGCGCGACCCCAAGGGCAAACCCTATTTTTGGATCGGCGCACAGCGCGACGAAGACGTTTCGCGCCCCGGAACCGATTTGGAAGCGGTGGCGCGAAATGCGGTGTCGGTCGCGCCGATTTCCATGGATTTGCATCACGCGGGCATGGCCAAGCGTCTTAAGGAGGTGTTCTCATGATCGATGGTGCGGCATGAACGGCGAGGCGCGCGATCCACGGGCGATGCAGTTGGTGCTGGAACTGCGCCAAAACGGCATCACCGACGACAAGCTGATTCATGTGATGGAGCGTCTGCCGCGCGATCTGTTCGTGCCGCAGGCGTTTCAGGCGCGGGCGTATGAAAATCTGGCATTGCCCATCGGCTATCATCAGACCGTCAGTCAGCCCCATGTGGTGGCGCTGATGACCCAGTCGTTGGAGTTAAATGATCGCTGCAAGGTGTTGGAGATCGGCACCGGTTCCGGCTATCAAGCTGCCGTGTTGGCGCCGCTGTGTCGGCGGCTGTATACCATCGAACGCCATAAGGCTTTGTTGGTGGAGGCAGAAGAACGCTTTAAGCATCTGCGCATCCCCAACATCACCACGCGCTTCGGCGATGGTTCCAAGGGCTGGCCGGAACAAGCGCCGTTCGATCGCATCATCGTCACGGCGGCTGCCATCGACATCCCGCCGGTGCTGGTGGAACAGTTGGCCATTGGCGGCATCATGGTGGTGCCCATCGGCGACGATCAACACGATCAACGTTTGGTCAAAGTGGTGCGCACCGATGAAGGCACGAAAATCAGCGATCTCGGCTGGGTGCGCTTTGTGCCGTTCGTCGAGGGCGAGGCGCTTGAGCATTGAGGAACGGACCATTGAAGGACGGGCGTGCTCCAGCCATAATCGTTCGCATGGGCTACGATTGTGCATCCATACTTAAAAGGTTGATTGCGCTGGCCGCCGTATTGGCGGTGTCGGCGTGCGGCTGGGCAGAATTTCCGTCCACGCGCTCCGGCCCTCGGACCATGTATGCGCCTACGGGAAACGACGTGTTTATCAATGCGACTGCGGTGACGGTGGGGCGCGGCGATACGGTGTATTCCATCGCGCGCAGGCATCACCTATCGCCGCGCGATATCATCGACGCCAACAACCTGCGCCCGCCTTATGAACTTAACGTCGGGCAACGGCTAAAACTGCCGCCAGGGCAGCTTCATGTGGTGCAAGGGGGCGAGTACTTAGCATCCATCGGCAAGCGTTACGGGGTCGATGGATTTTCCATCGCGCGCATCAACGGCATCCGTGCGCCGTATACCATTTATCCGGGGCAGAAATTGCGCATTCCCCGCACCCTTGGCGACGTTCAGGTGGCAAGCCCATCAATCCCCCCAGCCACTCCCCCAACGGGGACGATAGCGCCTTCGTCAAAGGTGATACCGACGCGTCCATCTGCGGAACCCACCAATAAGGCAGACGTGCCGGAACCGCCTAAGCGGGCGGGCACATTCGCTTGGCCGGTGCGCGGCCGGGTAATTTCAACCTATGGGCCGAAAGATAAGGGGCTGCATAACGACGGCATCAACATTGAAGTTCCGCGCGGAACCGAGGTGAGGGCCGCCGAAAATGGCGTGGTCGCCTATGCGGGAAATGAAATTCGCGGTTTTGGTAATCTGCTGTTGGTCAAACACGATGGCGGCTGGGTCACGGCCTATGCCCACAACGACCAATTGCTGGTCAAACGGGGCGAACGGGTGTCCCGCGGTCAGGTGATTTCGAAGGTGGGATCGACCGGTTCGGTCTCCAGCCCGCAGTTGCACTTTGAACTGCGTAAAGGATCGAATGCCGTCAATCCGCAAAAATATATGATGTGACGGGCCGCGTAGGCTTAGCCGATGGTTACAGCGAGTCCGGGGATGCGGATTCAGCATCCGAGGTTTCGTTCAAATCGCCAGCATCGGCATCCGCATCTTGCGGGCCTTGTTTCGCCGCTGCGCGTTGCGCCTTCTTTTCCGCTTTCAGGCGGTCGCGTTCTCTGCGTTCAAAATCATAGTTGGGTTTTCTGGCCATGGGGTCTCCTCGGCTTTGGGTATTGCGCGGTAGGGCTGTGTCGGTGTGCAGAAAAAGAAAGGCCCGCATACGCGGGCCTTTCTCAATGCTCTGTTTCGGCGGATTAGCCGACGAGCTTCAGGTTCTCGGCGGAAGCTTTGCCGTTCTGACCGGTCTGAAGTTCGTAAGAGACCTTCTGACCTTCATTGAGAGAACCCAAGCCGGCGCGTTCAACGGCCGAAATGTGAACGAAAGCGTCTTTGGAGCCATCTTCCGGTTCGATAAAACCAAAGCCCTTGGACATGTTGAAAAATTTTACGGTACCAGTCGTCATTGTCGTTTCCTAAACAAGTAGAGTTGTTTCCGGTCTCACAGGTTGTGATTCTCGGATAGTCAAACGCTCACATTGTTAGGGGATAACGAAGCTAATCGGCGTACCGGCTGTTCCAGTAACACAAAACAAATGTAACACGTGCGAACCATAAGTGGTGCAAACGCTCATAAAGTCAATGAATTACTGTGGTTCTTATAACGAGCGCGCTTTGCCTTGCCGCCGCATTTGTCATCGAAGCGGTTCGAATAATGGGGTATTGCTGAACAAGAACAGGCCATTAGCAGATTGATCTTAAGGCAAAAGGGCGCAAGGTTCTTAACGTGAATTAAATAAGGCTTTTGCCTTGTTTGCCCGCCAAATCCTGGATGAACTGCCACGCCACGCGGCCCGAACGCGCACCGCGGGTCATCGACCACTCGAGCGCCTGGGCGCGGATGTCCGTGGCCTTCAGCCCGTAATGTCGGGCGTAGGTTTCGACGATTTGGAAATAAGTTTCCTGATCCAAGTTGTGAAAGCCCAGCCACAAACCGAAACGATCCGAGAGCGAGACTTTTTCTTCCACCGCTTCGCCGGGGTTGATGGCCGTCGAGCGTTCGTTGTCGATCATGTCGCGCGCCATCAGATGGCGGCGGTTTGAAGTGGCGTAGAACAAGACGTTTTCCGGCCGTCCTTCGATGCCGCCTTCCAGTACGGCTTTGAGCGATTTGTACGATGCGTCGTCGGGGTCGAACGAAAGGTCGTCGCAAAACAGCACGCAGCGGCGCGGCGTATTTTTGAGGATATCCAGCAGCCGGGGCAGGGTCGGGATGTCCTCGCGGTGGATTTCCACCAGCGCCAATGCGCCGGGCGTTTGGGCATTGATTTCGGCATGTACGGCTTTGACCAGCGAACTTTTGCCGGTGCCACGTGCGCCCCATAACAATGCATTGTTGGCGGCGCAGCCCGCAGCGAACTGCCGGGTATTGTCGAGCAAAATGTCGGCTTGGCGTTCAATGCCCATGAGTAAGGCGAAATCGACGCGATTGACACGGGACACGGGGTTAAGTTGCCCATCCGCCGCTTGCCACACAAACGCGTCGGCGGCGTTTAGGTCGGGGTCGTTGCCGGGTTTAGGCGCCAGGCGCTCAAGCGCGCTGGCAATGCGTTCTAAAAGAGGTGTTAAATCCTGATCGGTCATGATTTTTAACGGTAAATGGGCTAGGCGGGGGCGTCAATGCGCCTTTAAGCTGTTCTTGGTCATAAAAAGGTCATTGTACATTTGCATCTTCGCGCTCAAAGGCTATATTCCGCCTATCTTGATTTTAGACCTTTTTGAAATAATCTGCCCCGGTGCGTTCTCTGGGGCTCTGAGGAGAGTTCCATGTTGATTTCGCCCGCATACGCTCAAGCCGCTGGCGCCGCTGCTGGCCCCGGTATGATCGAATCCCTGTTGCCGTTGTTGTTGATCTTCGTGGTGTTTTACTTTCTGTTGATCCGCCCGCAGCAAAAAAAGATCAAACAGCACAAAGAAATGTTGGGCACCATCCGCCGTGGGGATCGTATCGTTACGGGCGGCGGCATTTTTGGCGTTGTCACCAAAGTGATTAGCGATAATGAGCTGCAAGTTGAAATTGCCGACGGCGTAAAGGTGCGCGTGGATCGCGCCATGGTGTCGGGCCTTGTCGCCAAGACCGAGCCTGCCGATAAGGCGGACAAATCCGATGACGGCGATGCCGGTGACGTCAAGGCTGACGACAGTGGCGAAGGCAAAGAATCCAAGGGCGCCGTCAGCAGCCTGAAGAAACTGCTGGGCGGCTGAGCCGTTATTTATAATGTCGCTCTTATTCAAGGCCTGAGGATAGCCGAATGCTCAAATTTGAAACCTGGAAGGTGACCCTGATTGCGGGGCTGTGTGCGTTGGGCATGTTGTTTGCCGCGCCGAATCTTCTGGACCGCTCCGTTGCTGAAAATCTGCCCGACTTCCTGCCCAAGCAACAGATCAACTTAGGCCTCGACCTTAGAGGCGGCGCTCACCTGTTGCTGGAGGTCGAGACCCGTGTGGTCATCGACGAGCGCTTGGAAGCCTTGGTGGATGTGATCCGCACGGAATTGCGCAAGGAACGCATCACGTATGTGGGCCTGGGCAAAACCGGCAACGGCGTGGCCGTCACGATCCGGGAAACGGACCGCACCGAACAGGCTTATGAGTTGGTGCGCGGTCTAGATACAGGTTTTTCCACCAACCTTTCGGACGGTGGCGTCATCACCATGGTGATGACCGATCAAGCGTTGCAGGAACGGCGCATTGCGGCGGTTGAACAATCCATCGAAATCGTGCGTCGCCGCATCGATGAAACCGGCGTGCGTGAACCCACCATCGTGCGCCAGGGCGATGATCGCATTTTGGTTCAGGTGCCGGGCTTGGACGACCCGGAGCGTTTGAAGCGCCTGCTGGGCAAGACCGCGAAGCTGTCTTTCCATTTGTTGGATGATAAAGCTTCGATGGCCGAAGCGCTGGCCGGGCGTGTGCCGCCGGGAACGGCGTTTCTTCCGGCGCAAAATGAAATCGATATCATGGGCCAGCCGCGTATGTATTTGGTGCAAAAGCGCATCATGGTGGGCGGGGATACGCTGGTTGACGCTCAACCGGGTTTCGATCAGAGCAACAATCAGCCCATCGTCAACTTCCGTTTCGATACCGTGGGCGCAAAGCGTTTCGGCGATGTCACGAAACAGAACGTCAACAAGCCGTTCGCCATCGTGCTTGATGGCAAGGTGATCTCCGCCCCCGTCATTCGCGAACCGATCTTGGGCGGTTCGGGTCAAATTAGCGGCAGTTTTAGCGTCGCCGAGGCCAATGATCTGTCATTGTTGTTGCGCGCCGGCGCGCTGCCCGCACCGTTGAAGGTGCTGGAAGAGCGTTCCGTCGGTCCGGGATTAGGCGCGGATTCGATTGAAGCGGGCAGTCTAGCGGCAATGATCGGCTTAGTCGGCGTGCTGGTCTTTATGTCTCTCTATTACGGGCGTTTCGGCATCTATGCCGGTGTGGCGTTGGTCATGAATATGATCATCATTACGGCGTTGCTTTCGGTGTTGCAGGCGACACTGACCTTGCCCGGCATCGCGGGCATCGTGCTGACCATCGGTATGGCGGTGGATGCCAACGTGCTGGTTTTTGAGCGCATCCGTGAAGAATTCAGGGCCGGTCGCGGCGTCATGTCGGCAGTCGATGCGGGGTACAAACATGCCTTTGTCACCATCGTTGACGCCAACGTCACGACGTTAATCGCCGCCGTGTTGCTGTTTGCGTTTGGCTCCGGCCCGGTGCAGGGCTTCGCCGTGACGCTGGCTATCGGCATCGTGTCGTCGATGTTTACCGCCATCTGGGTGACGCGATTGATCGTGGCTTTGTGGCTGCGTCGTGCGCGTCCGTCCACGTTGAATTTGTAAGGGAAGAGAACCATGTCACTCATTAAGCTCATTCCCGATGATACCAACGTGCCGTTCATCAAACTGCGCAAGATCTTTTACGCTTTTTCCATTGTGCTGGTGTTGTCGTCGATCGTCATTTATTCGGTTATGGGCATGAAGTTCGGGATCGACTTTACCGGCGGCATCATGATCGAAGTCAAGACCGCCGAGCCGGGGCGCATCGGCGAAATGCGCGAACGGTTGAAGGGGTTGAATCTCGGTTCGTTCGAGCTGCAGGAATTTGGCGCGCCCGATGACATCTTGATCCGTGTGCAGCCTCAAGACGGCGGCGAAGAAGCGCAAATGGCGGCCGTTAACGCGGTTAAACAGGCGCTTGGCGACGGCATCGAATACCGCCGCACCGAACTGGTCGGCCCTAAAGTTTCCGATGAACTGTATTGGGATGGTCTTTATGCCGTGGTGGCGGCGGTATTGGCGATCTTGGTGTACGTCTGGTTTCGATTCGAGTGGCAGTTCGGCTTAGCCGCAGTGATTGCGCTTACCCACGACGTGGTTTCTACCATTGGGTTATTTTCGCTGATCCAACATGAATTCAACTTGGCAACGGTTGCTGCGGTTTTGACCATTGTTGGTTATTCCATCAACGATACCGTGGTGGTGTTTGATCGCGTGCGCGAAAATCTGCGCAAATACAAGACCATGCCGATGGAAGAATTGCTCCACAAAAGCACTAACGAAACTTTGTCGCGCACCACGATGACATCGTTCACCACGTTGCTGGCGCTGGTAGCGCTCTATCTCTTTGGCGGCGAAATCATCCGCGATTTTGCCTTCGCTATGATTTGGGGCATCGTCATCGGCACCTATTCATCGGTGTGCGTGGCGGTGCCGCTATTGCTGCAAATGGGGGTGCAGCGTGGTCCGCGCGAAGACGACAGCACCATCGAACAAACGTCCTAAAGGCCAGGGCCATGTCGCTCGACGTCACGCCCAAAGTGCCGCCCGGACGCCAGATCGTGCAGGCGTATGGCGAGGGCGGTTTTCGGGTGACGGGGCAGGCCTATGACGGCTCCATTATCGTCTTTCTGGACCGCACTCAGGCGTGGTCTGGCCAATTGTCGATTGACGGCCTCATGGCCGTGATCGAAGCCCCGGACCGCCCGGAAATTTTAGTGGTGGGCTGCGGCCTTGAGTTTACGTTGCCGCCGGAAGACTTGCGCCGGGCGCTGAAGGCCCATGGCGTCGTGCTGGAGTGGATGGATACCGCCGCCGCTTGCCGCACCTACAATGTGCTCGCCATCGAAGAACGCGCCGTTGCGGCAGCTCTGGTGGCGGTGGGTTGAAGCGCCCTTGAATTTTCGAGCATTGTTGATGAGATATGGGCGGCCAAGCTGACGTCTTGCCTTCCATATTTTTTCATGTTAGTGATTACATACTTACTAAAGAGGCGGGGTGAACCATGGATGAGCGCAGCAAAGGGCGCGTGACGAAACGCAAAAGTCACGAGGAACGCCGGGTGGAAATCGCCCGGACCGCTTTGAAATTGGCGGCGGAGGTCGGGGCAGGCAATGTGTCGACCCAGGCCATCGCCGATGCCATGGGCGTGTCACAGGCGACGGTGTTTCGCCACTTCGCCAGCCGGGATGCCGTTTTTCGAGAAGCGATTGCCGAAATTCGCCGCTCCGTTCATGCCGCGTTGGGGCCGATTTTTGAAGACAAGTCCGCCTTGGCGGCAGAACGCTTAAACCGTCTGGCAGTGGCGCACTTGAGCTTCATTCAGGAAAACCGGGGGATTCCGGCGCTGCTTTTTTCAGACGGCCTACATGCCGGGGATGCGACATTGAAAGCCGATGTGCGCGAATTGATGAAATCATTCGCAGGAAGGGTGGTCGGGTTGGTGATGGAAGGGGTCAAGGATGGCTCAGTCAGCGCCGCAGCGGACCCTGCTTTGATCGGCCAGGCCTTTGTCACCTTGGTGCAGGGCGCTGCATTTAGGTGGATGCTGTTCGACCGCAGCTTCGATTTGAAATCCCAAGCCGATGTGATCTGGGCGCTGATCAGGCCCGCGCTGTCGGCTCAAACAAAATCAACTCAATCGAAATAGGGACTCACGATGACTACCAAAACCCTTGCTATCGTCGCCATCTTGTTGTGGGTCGCTTCCGCCGCCTTCGTCGGTTATAAAATTATGACGGGTTCGACGGTTACATCGGAAGATGGACGCGAAGCCATTCAATTGACCACCGCTGAGCGCAATCTCGTCTTGGGTGAAATGCGCGCCCTGTTGGCGGCTGTCCAGGAAATCGTCGCCGCCGTCAACGCTGACGATATGAACGCGGTGAAGGAAAGCGCGCACCGCGTCGGTATGGCCGAGGTGGGCTCAACCCCGCCAGGATTGGTGCTGAAATTACCGATGGAATTCAAAACGTTAGGTTTTTCCACCCATGAAGGGTTCGATGAAGTGGCCTTGGCTGCCGAAATCGGCGCCGAGGCGGTGTTGGAAAGTTTGGAGGCTAATTTATCCAAGTGCGTAGCCTGTCACTCGGCGTATCGTTTGAGCGAGTGAAGGCGTTCGACTGGAATAATAAAAAGCCCGGCGGTTCGTTCCGCCGGGCTTTTTAAGGGTATGGCTGAGGGTCAGCCCTTCAGATTGGCGTTGGCGAAATCCCAGTTGACCAAGTGGGTCAGGAACGCTTCCAGGAAATCCGGACGGCGGTTCTGATAGTCCAAGTAATAGGCGTGTTCCCAAACGTCGCAGGTAAGGATCGGGGTGTAGCCGTTGGTCAGCGGACATTCCGCGTTGGGTGTCTTGAGAACTTCAAGCTTGCCATCCTTAGCGGCCAGCCAAGCCCAGCCGCTGCCGAACTGGGTCATGCCGGCGGTCTTAAAGGCTTCCTTGAATTTATCGAAATCGCCGAAAGCGGCGTTGATGGCGTCGGCGATGGTGCCGGTCGGTTTGCCGCCGCCATTGGGTTTCATGGAGTTCCAAAAGAAGGTGTGGTTCCACACCTGGGCGGCATTGTTGAAAATGCCAGCCTTGGACGCATTGCCTGCAGTGGCCTTCATGATGTCTTCTAGGCTTTTGCCCGCCATGTCGGTGTCGGCGGTCAGGTTGTTTAGATTCACCACATAGGTATTGTGATGTTTGCCGTGGTGAAAATCGAAGGTGTTGGCCGAAATATGCGGCTCTAGCGCGGTTTTGGCGTAGGGAAGGGCGGGAAGTTCAAAAGCCATTGGGGACCTCATATGTTTTGAGTGTTTGAAAGGTTCTAAACGATCGTCCAAAACATAGTGTTTCTCTCAGGGATTTCAATTGAAGATTTCCCCTCCTAAGGGCGTAAACTTTCCCGATGTCGACAAAATTTCGGTTATGAAAGAGGCCATGAAGCACTTTGATCCGGAAATCCTGCGGTTGGCCCGCTCACGTCGCGGCCCATACCTAGCGGCCTTGATTGCGCCTAGGGGCAGCCATGCCGGGTTGTTGGCGGTGTTGGCGCTGGACGGCGAACTGGCGCGCATCGTGCGCTCGGTATCCGAGCCGATGCTGGGGCGCATCCGCCTGCAATGGTGGGTGGATGTGATGCCGGGCGTGGTAGGAGGCAGGCCGCCGTCACATCCGGTCGCCCAGGCGTTGGCGCCCCAGGGGCTCGACTTAGCGCTGCTAAGGGGCTTGGTTGAAGCGTATAACTTCGATTTGGACGATGGAACGGCAGATGTTGCGCAGCATATAGAGCGTGCGCGTCTTCGCGGCGGTGTATTTGCCGATTTGTTGTTAAGCGTTCTGGGCGTCGCGGACGCACCGATCCGCCAGGCTGCACATGACGTCGTTTCGGCCTGGATTATCGCGGAAGCGCTGACAGAAGGCCTTCGTATAGGCTCAAACGAAGACGCTCAAGCGTTGCGCGATCAGGCGCTTCGTTGGGTGGCTGAGGCCCGTACCCGTGCGATGTCAACGGATGCCCGCAAGCCGCAACGCCGAGCCGCTTTGCCGGTTTTGTTGTTGGCGCAACCGGTGGAACGCAGGCTTAAGGACGTTCACGATCCCTTAGGCGCGGCAGCGGTGCTCGGCATGTGGTGGGGCAGTATCGTTGGAAGATTCTGACTTACCATACCGAATCAGGCGTTTTGGGCGTCAGGTCAAGTGCGCCTGAATCTTTCAACACCATCAATTCCAACTGTGACAACTGCGGGAAAATACCGCCTGCGTGTTCACGATACAGCAAAATCACGCCGCGCCGGGTATCGGGAAAACCGCTACGCGCATCGTCGAACTGGCGAATTTCCAAGGTGACGATGGAATCGGTTCCGGCTTCGCGGGTGCGCCAAAGGTAGGTGGGGTTATCGCTCCGGGGCTGGGCCAGTGGGGCGATGGCGCGCGTAATCTTTTCCGTGGGCTGGCCAAAGCGCGTGATGTAATAATTCACCACCTTGGCGAAAGAGCCGGTATTGAACAGGGTATGGAAATAGCTGGCGCGCCCCGCATCGTAACGCGCAATGCTGCGCGTGCCCTGGTACATGATGGTATCGACTAAGAAGTCCTCTTCCAACTCGAACGGCCAACTGATCTGGTCGACGCAGAATACCGTTTCCGGTCCGCCCTTTTTCAAACAGGGTTTGTGGATGGTTTCTTGCTCCATCATTTTTAAGCGTTCTTCGCCGACCTCTTGGCCAATAGCGGCATCCGCGCCCAACGTTAGGACGATTCCATCAAGCGGTTTGCCGGTGGGGGTGATTTCGCTCAGCGCCGCAATTTGGTCGGGCAGGGGGGCGTTTTCCACCTCTTTGACGTCCCATCCATCCTGTTTTGAGGCATCCTGTTTTGAGGCGACTTTTTCGCCGACACCTTCCAACAGGCCCGCCAATTCATCAACTTCACCTTCTTTGGGCGGAGGGGGCGTCGCGAATGGGTCGGCGGGGGCATCGGCTGCAGGCGGCGCTGCGAAGGGATCGCTAGGGCCGTCGCCAGCAGGAGGCGTGGCGAACGGATCAACGGGGCCATCGGCGGGTTTTTCACCCGGGAGTGACGGTTTATTGGTTTTCAGCGCCGGAACGTCTTGCGGAGCTCCGATGCCTTCAAGAACGCTTGCGACGCTGTCGGGTTTGCCGCTCGACGGAGGAGCAGCGAAGGGATCGGCTTGCGCGGATGACGGACTGGCGAAGGGGTCGGGGTTTGCCTCTGAGAGTTGATCGCCGGAGGCGGCAGATTCCGACGCAGGTTCGTCTGGTCCCATACCGAGAAACGCCAAAATATCGGGGTCTACCCCACCGTTGAATGGAAGTTTTGTGTCGAGAAAATCGTTCAAGGCGTTCGGGGTCGCATTGCCCGCCGCCTTGTCTGGTGATGTATCCGGCACACGGCTGACTTCCTGCGGGGCGGCTTCATCCGTTGCATCGGCAATTTCCAGATCGCCAAAGGCGTCGTTGGCAGGTGCTTGTGGGGTTTGCGGCAATGGGGCTCCCGGCGCAGTGACGCGGTAAGGCGGCAACGCGGGGGTGTCAAACGGAACATCTGCCGCAAGTCCGGCCGCATCGGCAGGGATTTCCAATGCAGGGGGAAGTTCCTTCGCCAGTTCATCGGGCGAAATCGGCACCGCCGGTCCCTTGATGAGCTCGTCGCCCATTTGCGCATTGATCTCTTGGAGTTGTTTTTTTAGTTCTTCGTCCGTCAATGCGTCTTGTTCTTGGGTGGTGAGGCTTGTGTCTCTGCGCACGATCCCGGTGGTATTGGGCGGCTTGAAAAAATCGGCAAAGGTGGTGAAAAATGATTTTGTCGCCGACGGTTTGTCCGGGACGCCCGCCAGGGATTGCGCTTGAGCGGGCGTCGGGGCGACGGCCTCGCCGGGGGCGGCGTCGGTGGCCTGGGGTGTATTGGCTTGGGCAATTTCAGTTGTCGTTTTTGCGGGGGCCGTAGGTTCGCGCACCTCGCCGATTACCGGCAAGCCATCGCTGGCGCGCGGTGCGTCGAAAGGATTGGGCGTTCCAGGGGGGATTTCAGGGGCTGGCGGTACGGCAGCACTGGGTAGCGGAGGGGGTGATATTGCTTGTTTGTCACGCGCATCCTGAGCCAGTTGTTCGATTGACGGTGCGGGTTTGGCGGCTTTGCCTTGGGCATCAAGTTGGTTGCGCACCGAAATCAGATAATGCGCGATGTCGAAATATCCCCGTTCAATCGCTAGATCGACGGCCTGCATGCCATTGATCTGGCGCGCCATGACGTCTGCGCCACCATTGATGGCGGCCTGCACGCCGGGCAGATCGTTTTTTTCTACGGCTAAGAACAAGACTTGAGTGGCGCGATCAAGCTGTTGCGCGTGGGCAGCGGCGAGCCACGCTGTGAGGTTTAGCCAGGCAGAAAGGGGAGGCATGGACAGGGGAGATGCAGACAGCATTAAACCCGCACACAGCGCAGTCATCAGACGCTGGCGGGGGATCATGATCTTAAAGGCGTATCTTCTGCGGGGCATCTGTCCCGATTATCGTCCAAATTCATACATTAGCAGGTGCGCATAAAATCTATGCCGAAATCCTGCTATCTGCTATATCATGCTTAACATATAAATAGCACCAAAATGGGGCAGAGTGGGAGAGCTTATGAGATGTCCAATATCCTGAAAATGATTACAATTTCCACGGCTTTCTTCGTGGCAAGCGGAACATTCGCCCATGCAGAAGACGTGACCCTTCAAGGGTCGAGTGGCCTGTCGCTGAACGCCAACTTGGAACTGGCCGATGGCAAAACCATGGCCGACGGCATCGTGTTGCTGACTCACGGTACGCTGGCGCACCATAAAATGGAAATTATCGTGGCGTTGCAGGACGCTCTCAAGCAGCGCGGCATCAGTTCATTGGCGCCGACGTTGAGCCTAGGGGTGAGCAACCGTACCGGTATGTATGACTGCGCCGTGCCTAACACCCATAAACATTCGGACGCGCTCGTTGAGATTGGCGAGTGGCTAAGCTGGGCGAAACAAAAGGGTGCGACGGATATCGTGCTGGCGGGCCATTCGCGTGGCGGCAATCAGACCGCTTGGTTTGCCGCTCGCGAACCGGACGAGGCTGTATCTAAGGTGGTGCTGATTGCTCCTGCCACTTATGATGCGGTCAAAGAGGCTCAAGCATTTGAGAAGAATCACAATCGCGTCCTCAAGGATGCCCTAGTTGAGGCCAAGGCCTTGGTCGAGGCGGGCAAGGGGGGGGCGATGCTGAAGGGCATGGGCGTGTTGTATTGCCCCGGCGCGGATGTGACGGCGGCTAGCTTCGTCAGTTACTATCAAGCCGACGATCGCATGCACACGCCGAATTTGATGGGCATGATCGGCAAACCCACGCTGGTGATTGCGGGTACCGAAGATACCGTGGTCGAAGGTTTGATCGACGCGACCAAGCCCCTGTCCGACGCGGGCAAGGTCGAGCTGGTTGTGATTGACGGCGCGGATCACTTCTTTCGTGACCTTTACGCCGAAGACGTAGCCGACGCGATCGAAGCGTTCATTGCCCAGTAGGACCTGACCTCGGATTAAGTGGCTCCGCTGGCGAGGGTCCGGCCCCTAACCGTTACGAATGGTCGCCAGGAACTTGTCAACCTCGCCGCGCAGGATTTCGGACTGTTGACTCAGTTCGCTGGCGGCGGACAGCATCTGGTTGGCCGATTGACCCGTTTCTGCAGCACCTTGGTTGACGTTCGAGATATTAGCCGTCACCTCGTGGGTTCCGGTGGCGGCCTGTTCGACGTTGCGCGCGATTTCTTGCGTCGCCGCACCTTGCTCTTCAACCGCTGCGGCGATGGCCGATGCGATCTCGTTCATCTTGCCGATGGTGCCGCCGATAGAGCCGATGGCCTGCACCGCGTCTTGGGTGGCGGTTTGGATGCCGCCGATTTGCGCCGAGATTTCTTCGGTGGCGCGGGCGGTTTGATTGGCTAGGTTTTTCACTTCCGACGCCACCACGGCGAAGCCTTTGCCCGCATCGCCGGCACGCGCCGCTTCGATGGTGGCGTTGAGCGCGAGTAGGTTGGTCTGATCGGCGATATCGGTGATTAAGGCCACCACTTCGCCGATTTTCTGCGCCGCTGTGGCCAGACCTTGAACTTTTGTATTTGCGCCGTCGACTTCGGCCACCGCAGCGCCTGCGATTTGTGTGGACTGGGCCACCTGACGCGAGATTTCGGAAATCGAACTGGAAAGTTCTTCTGCGGCGCTGGCCACCGTCTGCACGTTGGTCGATGCTTCTTCTGCAGCGGCCGAAGCTGCTGCGGATTGTTCGGAGGTCAGTGTCGCCGTTTCCGTTACGGCTTCTGCGGAGCACTGCATTTCGGTGGACGCGCTGGATACGGAATTGACTACGCCGCCGATGCTGGCCTCGAAGTCGTCGGCCATTTTGAGCATCATTTGGCGTTTTTCTTCTTCCGTTTTGTGTTTTTGCCGTTCGGCTTCGGCTTCGATTTCTTTGGTGCGGATAGCATTGTTCTTAAACATTTGAACCGCGGCGGCCATTTCTCCGACTTCATTTTTTCGTCCGAGCGCCGGAACCTCAATACCCAAATCGCCGTTTGCCAGTTGGCTCATGGCGCCGGTCATCAAAGCAACTGGTCTGGTAATGCCGCGCACGATGAACATCACGAAGACTAACGTTATGGCCAAAAGCGTCAGGGATATGATCAATATCGAAGAAAATGCCGTTTCGGCGGCGCTTTGAATCAGAGAAACCGAACTCACGAGGTCTTCGGAAAGCTTGTCTTCTACAGTCTTGAGCAGTCCGATCCGTCCGGTTGCTGCATCGGTCCATTGTTTAGAAGTGACGCCTTGCAAATTGAATTCCGGCTGCGAACTGGCGATGGCGATGACCCGCAGGCGCTCGACTTCTTTGACGATATCGCTGGCAAGCGTTTGTGTTAGAAATTCATATTGCTCATCCGTAGCATTGACGGAAAAAGTTCTAAGCAGCTCTTCTTGCTGCGCGATCAGCTCGGTAAAATTTTTGTGAACGAGGAAAGTGAATTTACCGATGCCAAATGCTGCGCCGCCCAGGTCGCGTTCACGCGCGGCGCGCTCTTTGCTTTGTAAAAAGTTGGTGTAAGCGGCGATGGCGGTGGTAACTTTGGCATTTGAACTCAGAACCGTCATTTCTTCGATGATGGACAATAAGCTGGAGATGGTGTCGGTGTAATATTTCGACATGTTGAGCACCGTCGCCCGTTTTTTTAGGGTCTTTTCCCGAATGGCTTCGATCTCCGTTAAGGCCCCAATGGCGACGTTCATTTTTTCAACAAGCGAGTTGCTGACGCCGGAATCCAATTTCAGCAGGTTGTCGGGTGCGGATTCGCCCTGTTCGCCTTGGGCGGTTTTGGTCTCTTCTTGGGGGGTGGCGGCGGCATCGGCAGCCTTGGCGGTGTTGAATACGCTGGCATCATAGCCATGCAGAGCGGCGATCAGCGCCTCACTCTTAGTATTGGTGACGAGGAACTGATCAGGCAGTTCTTTTGCAAATTCTTTTCCCTTGGAGCCGATGAAAATAGCGGCGGTGCCGCGTTCTACCTGAAGTTCGTGAATCATGCCGCTGATCACGGGCGCTAAAAGCGCAAGGTCGTTTAGACCTTCCATTTCTGTGGCCGTTTGTTGTTTGTCCCATACCAAAGTGCCCGCAAAGGCAATCAGGCCGACAATGGGTAACAACAGTGAAAGAGCGATACTCGTTCTGATTTTTAAGTTTTGCATTTTTTCATCCAACCTTTTGTTAAAGGAAGGGATAGCAAACGAACGTCCTGCCTTTTCGTTAGTGAAAGGCCCAGCCTCTTCATTGGTGAAGGGCGGTGCGTGTTATGGGCGTTTATCGTATAACTGCATAGCCGCCACGTGTTTACCCCCACGGCGGTTACTCCCCGGCATTATTAGTACCTACTTTTTTACGGCTGTCTACTTTTGGATGAGGGCGTCATGTGTTTCCGGCGCATTTCACCGCATCGCGACGACGCGTTGTTCATCATGTGCTCGGCGCGATTTGCGCCTTGAGTCCGCTTTGGTTGGGGTGAGTGAACAGCCCGATCATGTTGATGTGACCTTTTGCCACTGTTCCAAATCCTTTAACGCTCGCGCGCACACGGCAGCCTTGCGGGCTTTTTTGCGGTCGCCGCGCTTTAAGCGTTTGCCGCGCAGTTCAGGCGGGCGGTCATCAATATCGGCAGGCGGGAACAGGCCGAAGTTGATGTTCATCGGTTGGAAAGTTTCGGCCTCGGCACCACCGGTGACATGGCCAAGTAGCGCGCCCAGCGCGGTGGTGACGGGGGGCGGGGTGGTGTCTTGTCCCAACCGTTCGCGCGCGGCGAAGCGCCCGGCCAGCAAGCCGATGGCGGTGCTTTCCACATAACCTTCGCAGCCCGTGATTTGTCCCGCGAAACGCAGCCCCGGTCGGGATTTGAGCTGCAAGGTTTGATCCAGCAGTTCGGGGCTCTTGATGAAGGTGTTGCGGTGCAGTCCGCCAAGGCGAGCAAATTCAGCATTTTCCAACCCCGGAATGGTGCGGAAGATGCGTGTCTGTTCGCCGTATGTGAGCTTGGTCTGAAAGCCCACCATGTTCCACAGCGTGCCCAGTTTATTGTCTTGGCGCAGTTGCACGATGGCGTAGGAGCGTTTGTCCGGCGCATTGGGGTTTGTTAGCCCCACCGGCTTCATCGGTCCGAAGGTCAGCGTTTCTGCCCCGCGTTCGGCCATCACTTCGATGGGCAGGCAGCCTTCGAAATAGGGGGTGTCGGTTTCCCAATCTTTGAAGGTGGTTTTTTCGGCAGCCAGCAGCGCTTCGATGAA
>Ga0299912_10000634_pt1 | contig 29175 bp, 26 predicted proteins | sample RVTome_2_FD_207667 | JGI IMG/M metagenome (GOLD analysis project Ga0299912, IMG submission 207667) | Soil microbial communities from uranium-contaminated site in the Upper Colorado River Basin, Wyoming, United States - RVT95D214 (version 2) ... | reverse complement strand
TGGTCATATCGGCGTTGTAGATGCCCTTCAGGCTGGCGGCGATGTTCTTGGCCTCGAAGGCGTCCTTGGGCCAGGCGGCCAGGACCTGACGGGGGCTGAGCAGGCCGGCGCCGACGGCAACGGCAATGGCGCTGCCGGCCAGGGTGCTCTTGAGAAAGATTCTGCGCTTGGTATTCACGTTTACAGACTCCTTGAGAAGCTTCAGGTTGGTAATAGCTGGGGGCGGTATCCCCTCTGGTGGGGGCATATGATAGGGAGTTATGGCCTGTGACACTAGGATTACGTCCTAGTTTCATCACCTCAGGGGCGCATCTGCTAACATCCCGCGCCATGGATCCCATAGAACTGTCCCTGTTCGCCAGCCGTATCGAGGCCGTTTGCGACGAAATGGGGGCGGCCCTGCGCCGAGCCGCCTTTTCGCCCAACATCCGCGATCGGCTGGACTTTTCCTGCGCCGTGTTCGACGCCGCCGGTGATCTGTGCGCCCAGGCGGCGCACATCCCGGTCCATCTGGGCAGCATGGCCTACGCCATGGGCGGCATCGTCGCGCAGCTGGACTGGCGCGACGGCGACATGGTGGTGATGAACGATCCCTTTCTCGGCGGCACCCATCTGCCGGATGTGACGGTGATCGCGCCGCTGCGCATCGACGGCGAGCTGCTCGGCTTCGTCGCCAACCGCGCCCACCACGCCAACATCGGTGCCCAGGCCCCCGGCTCGATGCCCATCTCCCGTTCCCTGGACGAGGAGGGAATGATTATTCCGCCCACCACCCTGGTGCGCGGCGGCCAGGTGGACGAGCCGCTGCTGGCGCGGCTGGCCGGCGGCCGGCGCGAGGCGCTGGGCGATTTCGCCGCCCAGATCAGCGCCAATCGCACCGCCCTGGCGCGCCTGCACGAGCTGGTGGGCGGCCTGACGGCGGACGGCTACCGCGCCGCCCTGGACGCTCTCAACGCCTATGCCGAGCGCCTGGCCCGCGGTGCCCTGGCCGCCATCCCCGACGGTAGCTACGCCTTTCGCGACGTGCTCGACGACGACGGCGTCGGCAGCCGCGACCTGACCATTGCGGCGCGGGTGTCCGTGGCCGACGGTGCGGTGGAAGTGGATTTCAGTGGCACGGCGCCGCAGGTGCCGGGCAACGTCAACTGCCCGCTGTCGGTGGCGGCTGCGGCGGTGTATTACGTGTTCCGCTGCCTGATGCCGCGCGAGACCCCGGCTTGCGCCGGCGCCTTCCGCGCCATCCGCCTCAGCGCCCCGCGGGGCTGCCTGCTCAATGCCGTGCGCCCGGCGGCGGTGGCGGCGGGCAACGTGGAAACCAGCACGCGGGTGGTGGACGTGATTTGCGGCGCCCTGGCCCAGGCCCTGCCGGAGCGCATTCCGGCGGCCAGTCACGGGTCCATGAATAACGTCGCCATGGGCGCCAGGAACAACGCCGCCACGGGCGCCGGGAACAACGCCGCCATGGGCGCCGGGAACAACGTCGCCATGGGCGTCGGGAATAACGGCGTGGAATGGGACTACTATGAAACCATCGGCGGCGGCATGGGGGCGGGCCCGCGGGGCGGCGGCCTGGATGCCGTGCAGACCCACATGACCAACACCCTCAACACCCCCATCGAGGCGCTGGAGTCGACCTATCCCCTGCGCGTGACGCACTACGCCGTACGGCGCGGCTCCGGCGGTGCCGGACTACGGCATGGCGGCGACGGCATCGTGCGCGAGTTCGAGTTTCTCGCGCCGGCCCAGGTCACCCTGCTCACCGAGCGCCGCCGTCACGCGCCGTGGGGGCTGGCCGGCGGCTGTCCGGGCATGGTGGGGGAGAACCGGCTCAATGGCGCCCCCCTGCCGGGCAAGATCGGCCTCGCCGTGGCGGCGGGGGATCGGGTTACCATAGCCACGCCCGGCGGCGGCGGCTGGGGCAAGGTTTGAAGACGGGACTCGTACAGTGAACAGGGAAAGGAGAGACATATGCGTATAGGGATAGTGATGCTGGCCGTGATGCTGCTGGGCGGCTGTGCCGCGGGAACCATGGCGGGAGCCGGCCAGGGCGGCCAGTCCGCCGACGGCCGCAGTTATGAAGCGGCCCGGGCCGACAACATGATCGCCGCCGCGGTGAACCGCGTGCTGGTGCGTGACAGGGACGTGAGCGCCAGCGACATCAACGTCAGCGTGCACGACGGCGTGGTGACGCTGACCGGCGAGGTGACCGACGCGGCGACGGCGGCACGCGTGGTGCAGGCGGTGCGTGACACCGAAGGCGTGCGCGGCGTAATCAATCAGTTGCGCGTCGGACGTTGAATACTGACCGTGTGATCGGTCGCTAACCCGGTGCCTGCGCCTGCGCGCAGGCACCCGTTTGTATCCGGTGATGAATCGAATCCTTCAACTGGCCTTCGTGTTGCTGCTACTCGCCGGTGCCGGGCCGGCCGCCGCTGCGGAAAAGGTACGCCTCCAACTCAAGTGGTATCACCAGTTCCAGTTCGCCGGCTACTACGCCGCCATCGAGCAGGGCTATTTCGCCGCCGAGGGGCTTGAGGTCGAACTGATCGAGCGTGACCCGGAAGTCAACAACATCCGGCAGGTGCTGAACGGCGCAGTGGATTACGGCATCGCCGACACGGTGCTGCTTCTGTATCAGGAGCAGGGCGCGGGCCTGCACATCGTCGCGCCCATCTTCCAGCACTCGCCCAACGTCATCATCACTCTGGCCTCGTCGGGCATCGTGTCGCCGCTGGATCTGGTGGGCCGGCGGGTGCGGCTGTACGACAATGAAACCGATGGCTTTCCGCTGATGGCCATGCTGGTGGAACAGGGGGTGCTCGAGCGCGGCATCATCCGCCAGCCCTTCAGCACGGATTACACGGCCCTGGGCCGCGGCGAAACCGATGCCATCTACGGCTACAGCAGCAACGAGCCGTACATGCTGCGGCAACTGGGCTACGACGTCCGCCTGATTCAGCCGGCGCACTACGGCATCGACATGTACGGCGACATGCTGTTCACCTCGGTGCGCGAGGCCACCGATCATCCGGAGCGGGTTGCGGCGATGCGGCGGGCGGTGCTGCGCGGCTGGGAATACGCGCTGGATCACAAGGAGGAGATCGCCCGCCTGATCCTGGCCAGGTACAGCAAGCGCAAACCGCTGTCCGCCCTGTTGTACGAGGCCCAGGCCATCGAACAGGCGGTGGCCCGCTTCACCGTGCCGCTGGGCACCTTGGACAGCGGCCGGTTGCGGCACATTGCCGGCATCTATGCCCGCCACGGTCTGCTCGACAAGCATTTTGCCGCAGAGCGCAACGTGTTCTTCGATCGCCAGCCCGAAGGCGGGGTACAGCTGAGCGAGGAGGAAACGGCCTTTCTGCAACAGCATCGCGTATTCCGCGTCGGCATCGACCGCGAATGGTATCCGCTGGATTTCGTCGATGCCGCGGGCCGCCATTCCGGAGTGGCCGCCGACTACCTCAATCTGCTGTCGCAGCGCCTGGGCATCACCTTCAAGGTGGAAACCGGCCAGCCCTGGCCGCGCATCCTGGAGATGCTCCAGGCTCGCGAACTGGACGTGCTGGCCATGGCGGCCAGCACGCCGGAGCGCATGACCTATGCCGAATTCACCCGGCCCTACATCCGCTCGCCGATGGTGATCGTGACCAATACCGATGCCGACTATATCGCCGGGGCCAGTGAACTGCGCGGCAAGCGGATAGCGGTGGTCAAGAGCTATGCCTCGCACGAATGGCTGGCCGCCAATCACCCGGAGCTGGATCTGCAACTGGTCGATACCACGGTGCAGGGCCTGGAGCGGGTGGCCACCGGAGAACTGTTTGCCTTCGTCGACAACCTCGCCTCGGTCAGTTTCCTGATCAAGCAGCAGGGGCTGTCGAACCTGAAGGTCTCCGGTCAGTTTCCCAAGGCCTTCGACCTCGCCATGGGCGTGCGCAGCGACTGGCCGCTGCTGCGCGGCATCCTGCAAAAGGGGCTGGACTCGCGATCACCCAGCAGGAAAAAGACGACATCTACAACAAGTGGGTGCGGCTCGAATTTGAAACCCACATCGACTTCAGCAAGGTGGCTCCCTATTTCGCCGCGCTGGTGGTGGCGTTGGCCCTGGTCATGCTGGATGCATGGCGCGTGCGGCGCCTGCACTCGCGCCTGCACCTGGCCAACCAGCAGCTGCAGCTGGCGGAAGAACAGTTGATGGAGAAAAACCGCGAGCTGGAGCAGCTGGCGATCACCGACAAGCTCACCGGCGTATACAACCGGCTCAAGCTGGACGCGGTGCTGGCGCAGCAGGTGGCGCTTGCCCAGCGCTACGGCCGGACGGTGTCGGTGGTGTTGTTCGACCTGGATAATTTCAAGCTGGTTAATGACACTTACGGACACCATATCGGCGACGTGGTGCTAAAGTCCTTTACCGCCCTGGTGTTGAATTCGGTGCGCAAGTCCGACATCTTCGGACGCTGGGGTGGCGAGGAGTTTTTGCTGGTCTGCCCGGAGACATCCTCCACCGGGGCGGCGGAACTGGCCGACAAGATACGCGCCCAAATGAGTGCCCTGACATTTCCCGAGGGGTTTGTCCAGACGGTGAGCGGCGGGGTGGCCGAGTTGCATGAGGGGCAGTCGCTGCTGGAGTGGCTTACCCTGTGTGACAAGATGCTGTATCTGGCGAAGAAGGGTGGCCGCAATCGGGTGGTATCGGATTTGATGTAACGACGAACGCACAACGCGTGTTGAGTATAAATTGACTGGTAACTGATGCCATGTGTGGAATCTGCGGTGAATTGAGACTGGATGGCCACGTGCCGGACCTGGCCGTGCTGGGACGCATGCTGCACCGGCTGGAACGGCGTGGGCCGGATCACGAGGGCAGCTATTCCGACGGCCCACTGGCGCTGGGCCACCGCCGCCTGGCCATCATCGATTTGTCGCCGCGCTCGCACCAGCCGATGATCGACAACGAACTCGGCCTGGTATTGGTGTTCAACGGCACCATTTACAACTACCGTGAACTGCGCGAGGAGTTGCGCAGCCGCGGCTACAGCTTCTTCTCCGACGGCGACTCAGAGGTGATCCTCAAGGCCTACGCCGCCTGGGGCGAACAGTGCGTCGAACACCTCACCGGCATGTTCGCCTTCGCCGTCTGGGACATCCGGCGCCGGCGCCTGTTCCTGGCGCGCGATCGCCTCGGCATCAAGCCGCTGTATTACAGCCACGACGGCAAGACCTTCCGCTTCGCCTCCAACATGCAGGCGCTGCTGGCGGCCGGCGGCGCCGACGTCAGCATCGATCCCCTCGGCCTGCATCACCAGTTCACCCTGCACGGCGTGATTCCGGCGCCGCGCACCATCCTCAACGGCATCCGCAAGCTGGCGCCCGGCCACACCCTGGCCGTCGACGAACAGGGACGGCGCAGCGAGCGCCAGTACTGGCAACTTTATGCCCACCGCCCCAGCGAGGCGCGCAGCGAGCAGGAGTGGACCGAGGCGATCCACACCGCGCTGAAGAAGGCGGTAAAGCGGCGCCTGGACATCGCCGACGTGCCGGTGGGCGTGCTGCTGTCCGGCGGCCTCGACTCCAGCCTGCTGGTGGGTCTGCTGGCGGAGCAGGGCGTCAAGGACATCCTCACCTTCTCCATCGGCTTCGAGGACGTGCCGGAGGAAAAGGGCAGCGAGTTCGAGTATTCCGATCAGGTGGTGGCGATGTACGACACGCGTCATCACAAATACTCCATCGCCAACGACCAGGTGCTGAAGCGCCTGCCCGAGGCGGTGGAGCAGATGGCCGAGCCCATGGTGGGACAGGACGCGGTGGCCTTCTACCTGCTGGCCGAGCGTGTGTCGCAGGAAGTGAAGGTGGTGCAAAGCGGGCAGGGCGCCGACGAGGTGTTCGGCGGTTACTTCTGGTACCCGCTGATGGATGCCGAGGGCGGCACCGATCTGGAACGTTTCGCCAAACACTATTTCGATCGCCCGCACAGCGAATTCCTGCAGACTGTGGCCGAGCCGTTCCACGGCGAGGACCACACCGGCATGCTGGTGGAGAAGCTGCTCACCCAGCCCGGCGCCGATACCTTCGTCGATCGCGTGCTGCGCATGGATGCCACCACGCTCATCGTCGACGACCCGGTCAAGCGCGTGGACAACATGACCATGGCCTGGGGCCTGGAGGCGCGCGTGCCCTTCCTCGATCACGAACTGGTGGAACTGGCGATGCAACTGCCGCCGGAACTCAAGCTCGCCTCCGGCGGCAAGCACGTGCTGAAGAACATCGCCCGCGGCCTGATCCCCGACGGCGTCATCGATCGGCCCAAGGGCTACTTCCCCCTGCCGGCGCTCAAGTTTGTACGCGGCGAATTCTACGATTTCATGCGCGACATCCTCGACTCCGGTGCCTGCCGCCAGCGCGGCCTGTTCGACCGCGCCTATGTGGAGCGGCTGCTGGCCGAGCCGGAAGGACATTTCACCCAGCTGCGCGGCAGCAAGCTGTGGCACCTGGCCCTGCTGGAACTGTGGTTGCAGCGCAACGTCGATGTGTATTACTGAGAAACCGCCCATGCGCATATTGACCGTATTGCTGGCGGGCGCAGTGTCCGGCGGCGCGATGGCGGCGACGCCGGAGGGCTTCGATTTCCACGGCTACTTTCGCGTCGGCGCCGGCAGCAACAGCGCCGGCGGCGACCAGGTGTGTTTCAAACTGCCCGGCGCCGCCAGCAAATTCCGCCTCGGCAACGAATGCGAGGGTTACGGCAATCTGACCCTGGGCCAGTCCTTTGCGCCCGCTGCCGACGGCGCGCAGTATCGCGTGGCGGTGCAGTTCGCCTACAACACCCCGGCGGAACAGGACTGGGAGGCCTACGACACGGCGCTGCGCGAGATCTATGCCGAGGGCAAGGGCGTCATCGGCGGCGCGCTCAGGGACAGCCGCTTCTGGGTCGGCAAGCGCCTGCGCCGCACCGACGTGCACATGACCGACTTCTTCTACTGGGACAACAGCGGCTCCGGCGGCGGTGTCGAGGACGTGCCGGCCGGGCCGGGCAAGTTTTCCTACGCCTACATGCACTGGGTCGACGGCCGCGACGAATTCGGCAATCCCACCACGGTGAAGGATCACGCCATCACCTCCCACGACCTGCGCTGGTACGACCTGCCGGTGAACGAAAACGGCAAACTGGCGCTGGGCTTCGATCTGCGCCGCAGCGATGAGAGCCGCAGCGGCCTCGACGGCCGCCACGGCTACATGCTGCACGTGGTGCACCGGCAGAACGAGGTGTGGGGTGGCTCCAACACCCTCGCCCTGCAATATGGCGTCGGTGCCGCCGCCACCCTCAGCCGTGATGCCGACGATTCCCTCGGCGATGATGCGCGCAGCTGGCGCCTGGTGGAGCAGATCCACGTCGAGCCGCATGCCGACTGGTCCGGCCAGGCCACCGTGGTCTATGAACGCAAGGATTACCTGAAACAGACCTGGTGGTCCTTCGGCGTCCGGCCCATCTACCACTTCACCGATCACTTCAACGTGGCCGTGGAACTGGGCCACGACAGCGTCAGGCCCGATACCGGCGCTGAACGCACGCTGACCAAGCTGACCCTGGCGCCGCAGCTGGCGCGCGGGCGCGGCTATTATTCGCGCCCGGTGCTGCGCCTGTTCGTCACCTACGCCGCCTGGAACGCGGCGGCCATGGCGGCGGACAGCAGCGGCGTGCTGGGCGGAGGCAGCAGCGGCCCCTTTGCCGCCGACACCTCCGGCCTGACCTATGGGGTACAGGCCGAGGCCTGGTGGTAACCCGTAAGGGGTAGATGGGGCCACAGGGGTTGAACCCGGGGGAGCCATCCCCATCTAACCTTACTACGCGGCGGCCTGTGCCCTTACATTATGAGGTGGTTTTATGGATGTCCTGGAACGTATTGATCAGCAAGTGAAGCAGAATCCCGTCATCATCTACATGAAGGGCACCCCGCAGATGCCGCAGTGCGGTTTTTCCAGCCGCGCCTCCCAGGCGCTGGCGGCGAGCGGCGTGGAATTCGCCTACGTCAACGTGCTGATGGACCCGGAAATCTTCGAGAACCTGCCGCGCTACGCCAACTGGCCGACCTTCCCCCAGGTCTACATCAACGGCGAACTGGTCGGCGGCTGCGACATCACCCTGGAGCTGTATCAGAAGGGCGAACTGCAGAAGATGATGCAGGAAGCCGCAGCCAAGACGGCTTAAAGACAGTTTCGAGTTTCGAACGGCATAAAAAAGGCCGGCTCCCGCAAGGGCGCCGGCCTTTTTTTTGGCTGGCTTTCATTCGCTCGTAGGGTGCGCATTGCGCACCAATCGGTGCTTCTGGTGGTGCGTAGTGCACGTCTTGGATGACGTTGGCTGGTGCGCGGTGCGCACCCTGCATGATCAGGATTCGCCGCCGAATTCCAGCATGCGCCAGCGGTTGACGATGGCGCAGAACAGTTCGGCGGTGCGTTCGGCGTCGTACAGGGCGGAGTGGGCCTGGGAGGCGTCCCAGCTCAGGCCGGCGGCCTGTACCGCGCGCGCCAGCACGGTCTGGCCGTAGGCGAGGCCGGCCAGGGTGGCGGTGTCGAAGCTGCTGAAGGCGTGGAAGGGATTTTTCTTGATCTTGGTGCGCTCGACGGCGGCGTTGACGAAGCCGAGGTCGAAAAACGGATTGTGTCCCACCAGGATGGCGCGGGTGCAGGCCTGTTCCTTGACCTCGCGGCGGATGGGATCGAACACCTTGCGCAGCGCTTCGTCCTCCGGCAGGGCGAGGCGCAGCGGGTGATAGGGGTCGATGCCGGTGAAGTCCAGTGCGCGCTGATCCAGGTTGGCGCCGACGAAGGGCTCGACGTGGGCGTGATGGGATTCGTGCGGATAGATGAGGCCCGATTCGTCCATGCGCAGGGTGATGGCGGCGATTTCCAGCAGCGCATCGGTCTGGGCATTGAAGCCGGCGGTCTCCACATCGACCACTACCGGGAGAAAGCCGCGAAAGCGCCGGGCCAGGGCCGGTTTTTGTTCGGACATCGTCATGGGGGCGCAGGATACCCCAATTCAGCGCCCGGGCGCGACTTCAAATCTCTGTCGCAGAGACGCAGAGACGCTGAGATTCGATGCTGGCTGTGGGAGCCCGATTTATCGGGTGATGGCGCTCGGACAGGGCGAATCGCCCGGCATAGCCGGGCTCCCACAAACTACTTTCCGCCTTTGCCGCGGGTGTTGGCCTTTAGCCTTGCAGTTTCCAGGCGATGGTCTCGCCGGCGCGCATGGGCACCACCACGTCGTCACCGAAGGCGTAACTGTCGGGCACGGTCCAGCTCTCCTTGCGCAGGGTGATGGTGTCGCGGTTGTGCGGCAGGCCGTAGAAGTCGGCGCCGTGGCGGCTGGCGAAGCCCTCCAGGCGGTCGAGCCGCCCGGCGCGCTCGAATGCTTCGGCGTACAGCTCAATGGCGGCATGGGCGCTGTAGATGCCGGCGCAGCCGCAGGCGTTCTCCTTGGTCTTGCGCCCGTGGGGGGCGCTGTCGGTGCCGAGGAAGAACTTCGGGTTGCCCGAGGTGGCGACGTCCAGCAGCACCTCGCGGTGGCTCTCCCGCTTCAGCACTGGCAGGCAGTAGAGGTGCGGCCGCATGCCGCCGGCCAGCATGGCATTGCGGTTCAGCAGCAGGTGCTGCGGGGTGAGCGTGGCGCCGACCCTGGGGCCGGCGGCGAGCACGAAGCGGGCGGCTTCGGCGGTGGTGATGTGTTCCACCACCAGCTTGAGATCGGGAATGCGCTCCAGCAGCGGCGCCAGCACCCGCTCCAGGAACACCCGTTCGCGATCGAAAATGTCCACGTTGGCGTCGGTGACCTCGCCGTGCACCAGGAAGGGCAGCTGCAGTTCGGCCATGGCGCGCAGCGCGGGTTCGCACTTGCGCAGATCGGTGACGCCGGAATCGGAGTTGGTGGTGGCGCCGGCGGGATAGAGCTTGACCGCGAACACCGCGCCGCTCTCCTTGGCGCGCTGTATCTCTTCCGGCGGTGTCATGTCGGTGAGGTACAGCGTCATCAGGGGCTGGAAGCTGCTGCCGGCCGGTACCGCGGCCAGTACGCGTTCGCGGTAGGCCAGCGCCTGCGCGGTGGTGGTGACCGGTGGACGCAGGTTGGGCATGACGATGGCGCGGCCGAATTGCGCGGCGGTATGCGGCACCACGGCGGCGAGGGCGGCGCCGTCGCGCAGGTGGAGGTGCCAATCGTCGGGGCGGAGCAGGGTCAGAGTGGTCATGGAGGCTTCTTAAGTTAGTGCTTCTCGTGAGGAGAGATACAAGATACAAGAGGAAAGATACAAGGGGAGGTGTTCGCTGCGCTCACGACTTATCTTGAAAAGTGTGCGCGCAGCGCACTCCATCACTTTGCTCTTGTCTCTTTCATCTTGAATCTGCTTCGTCACCGGGCAATTCGGCGCCGAACACCGATATCACATAGGCGCGCATGGCGGCTTCCAGTACGCTGCCGCCTTGCGCCAGCACATCGGGATCGATGGAGGCGGACCACTCCAGGGTGCCTTCGGTATCCCAGTTGAGGTCGATCTTCTGCTCTTCGATGATGGGACCGCCTTGCGACCAGTAGCGGGTTGGGTTCCACTTGCGCGGCGGCAGGTTGGCGCCGGGGCTGTAACGCAGTTCGCCCGCCTCACGGAACGCCGGGATGCCGCGCGCCTTGGCGACCCAGTAATCGAGCTGATCCCCGCTGATATGGGCTGCCTGCATGTTGCCCTCGCCTTGTCATGGTGTTGTGGGCAATGATATCGGTCTGCCCGGTGTATTTCCATGGCGGCGGAAAAATGTGCGCTGCAATCGCTAGAATGGAAACAATCCGTGGGGAGAAACCACCTTGACTCGGGACGACACCGTACTCGCCCTCAGCTACGCCGTCCGGCTGCCGGTACTTTTCAAGTACCTGGGGCAGCTGGCGCTGGCGCTGGCCGTGTTGACGGCGGTGCCGCTGCTGGTGGCGCTGTGGTTTCGCGACTACGCCTTCGCCGGGCGCCTGGCGCTGGTGCTGATGGTAGCAGGCGGCGTCGGTGCAGTGTTGTCGCGCCTGCCGGCGCCGGAGCGGATGCAGGTCAACGAGGCGCTGGTCATCACCGCGCTGGCTTTTTTCCTCAGCGCCCTGCTGATGAGCTGGCCGTTGATGGCCGCCGGACTTGGTTTCGGCGCCGCGCTGTTCGAGGCCATTTCCGCCGTCACCACCACCGGCCTGTCGAGCCAGGCGACGGTGGAAGGCCTGCCGCCGGCGTTTCATTTCACCCGCGCCTGGATGCAGTGGTACGGCGGCCTCGGCATCGTGGTACTGACGGTGGCGCTGCTGATGGGGCATCGCCTGGCCACCCATCGCCTGGTGGATCCGGAACTGCATACCGAAAATCTCGCCACCACCACGCGCCATTATGCCCGCCGCATGCTGCTGGTCTATGTGGTGCTGTCCGTCGCCGGGCTGTTCCTGTTGATGGTCGCCGGCACCGAGCCGTTCAGCGCGGTGACGCATACGCTGTCCGCCATTTCCACCGGCGGCTTTTCCCCATTCGACAGCAGCCTCGCCGCACTGCCGCCGGCAGCGCAGGCGGTGGTCAGCCTGCTGGCGGTGGCCGGCGCCGTGGCGCTGCCGCTGCATTACGTGTGGTTCACCCGCGGCGCGGCATCCTTTCTGGACGACGTGGAATTGCGCACCCTGCTGGTGATGTTGCTGTTCGTCTGCCTGCTGCTGGCCGGGTTGCTGGGGCGCGAGGGCATGGCGCCGGGCGAGGCCTTGCGTCACGGCGTATTGCTCGGCATTTCCGCCCAGACCACCGCCGGCTTTTCCAGCCTCGATGTCGGCACGCTCGGTGACGGCAGCAAGCTGGCGCTGATGCTGGCCATGATCGGCGGCGGCAGCATCGGCTCCACTGCGGGCGGCATCAAGCTGCTGCGGCTGCTGGTGTTGTGGCACCTGTGCCTGCTGGCATTGCGCCGCACCAGCGTCGTCGAGCACGCGGTGGTGCAGCCCTGGATCGGCAACCGCCGGTTGGAGCACGACGACATCGAGCGTGCGTTGTTGTTGATTCTGCTGTTTGTCCTCGTCATCGTGTTTTCCTGGCTACCCTTCCTGGTGCTGGGCTACGATGCAATGGACGCCCTGTTCGAGGTAATCTCCGCCACCGGCACCGTGGGCCTGTCCAGCGGACTGAGTGGCGCGGGCCTGCCGCCGCTGCTGCAGGGCATACTGTGTTTCGACATGCTGGCGGGACGTGTCGAGTTCGTGGCGCTGCTGGTGGTTCTGTTTCCCGCAACCTGGTTCGGCAAGAGGGCGGCAGTGACATGAGAGCGGTATTCGTGGGCGCGGGTTCGCTGGCGGTGATGACGGCGCGTTTTCTGTTGCGGCGCCGTCATGAGGTGATCATCATCGAGCGCAACAAGGAACGTATCGACGCCCTGGCGGCGGAACTGGATTGCGGCTTCCTGTTGGGCGACGGCAGCAAGCCGGCGCTGCTGCGCGAGGCCGATCCCTCTCATACCGACGTGTTGTTCTGTCTCACCGGCAACGACCAGGCCAACATCCTCGCCAGCCTGGTGGGCCGTTCCCTCGGCTTTCCCCGCATCGTCACCAAGATCGAAGACCCGGAGTTCGAGCACATATGCATCGAACTGGGACTGGAGGACATGATCATCCCGTCCCGCACCATCGGTCGTTACCTGGCCGATCTGTTCCAGGGCATGAACCTGCTCGACCTGTCCGGCATCATCAAGGACGAGGCGCGCATCTTCACCTTCGTCGCGCGGCACGACGACGAAATGCAGGTCGGTGAACTGAAGCTGCCGCAGGGCAGCCGCCTGATCTGTCTCTATCGCAACGGCAGGTTCGTGCCGCTGGAAGACGACACCCACATCCGCGAGGACGACGAAGTGGTGCTGATCACCCACGCCGACAACCTGGCCGAGCTGCATGAACGCTGGGACGTGCAGATGGAAACGGTGCGCAAGCATTGATGGACGAATTTTGGCTGTTGCCCGCACTGCTGGCGCTGATCTGGTTCTGGCTCGACTCCATGCGCGCCCGTGAGGCGGCCATCGTCGTGGTGCGCCGCGCCTGCACGCGCAATGACGTGCAGCTGCTGGACGAAACCGTGGTGCTGGTGAAATTGCGGCCGGGGCGCGACGCCTCCGGCCGTGTCGGCTGGCGCCGTCGTTTTCAATTCGAATTCAGCAACGAGGGCGACAATCGCAGCCACGGCGAGGTGGAACTGCTGGGGCGGCGGGTGACGGCACTGCACCTGGAGATGGGCGGCGCGACCCTGTATGACATTGCTGAAGACTAAATAACTGTTCCGAATTGCTGACCAGTTTTCTGTGGGTCGGGCTTCAGCCCGACATCGGCGCCTAATCCACCCCAAGTACGTCGGGCTAAAGCCCGACCCACGCTTTCCGTGCACGTACTCATGGTCAATATTTCGGAACAGCTATTTAGCCAGCCGCTGTAAGTAACACCCTTAGCACGTGTAGGTTGCGGACTGACAAACGCCCAACTATTGTCATATTCACTCCCCCCAACTGAGAACGCCCCCATGATCGGTTGGTTTCGTCGTCGCAGCCTGGCGCAGCAGCTGTCCCTGCTCACCCTGATGGTCATCGCCGTTATATTCGGCGCCATGACGGTGACCGTGGTGTGGCAGGTGACGCAATCGTCCTTGCGCGCGGCGGAAGAGCAGTTGTCCCGGGACGTCGGGCTGATGGCCGGCAACCTCGAGTTCTACCACACAGAACTGGAGCGCAATGCCGGCCGTTCGGCGCAGGTGTTTACCGGCATGTTTACCGGCCCCTGGCGTCTCGACACGGCGAATACCCTGACCGTGGGCGGACACGACAGCCCGCGCCTGTATAACGGCGATGATCTGATCAACCTCGATTTTTCCCGGCCGGAGGCCTTCAGTCGTACCACCGGCGGTGTCGCCACGGTGTTTGTGCGCATCGGCGACGACCTGCTGCGGATTTCCACTTCATTGCGCGATGAACAGGGCAAGCCCGCCGTCGGCACCCTGCTGGACAGGGCGCATCCGGGATATGCGGCCCTGCTGCGCGGCGAAGTCTACGCGGGGCCGGCGCGCCTGTTCGGGCGCGACTACATGACCCGCTACGTCCCGGTGCAGGACGCGGCCGGCAAGGTGATTGCCGTGCTGTTCGTCGGCTTCGACTACACCGACGGCCTGGCCGGCCTGCGCCGGACACTGGCGGCGCAGCGTTTCGGCGCCACCGGCTATGCCTACGCCATGGACACCGCCGGTGTACTGGTGCTGCACCCCTCCCTGGAGGGTAAAAACCTGCTGGAGACTACCGATGCCGACGGCCAGCGTCCGTTCAGAAAATTGCTGGAAGGCGATAGCGGTATCTTCCATTACCGCTGGGAAGACACGCGCAGCGGCAAGGTAGGCGAGAAGCTGGTGGCCTACCAGCGGCTGGCGGGCTGGAACTGGGTACTGGCGGCGGGCAGTTTCACCGATGAGTTCCTGGGCGACGCCTACCGTCTGCGCGCAGAGTTGGCCGGGTTCAGCATCATCGGCGCCCTGCTGATCATTGGTCTGCTCGGCTGGACCCTCAAGCGCCGCCTGGCGCCGCTGTCCGAGGTGGCGACGGGGCTGGAATACATCGGTCACGGCGACCTGACCCAGCTGCAGGCCGGCGGCGAACTGGAATCGGGCAATCAGAATGAAATACGCCGCATGACCTGCGAGGTGCAGAAGACCACCCGGGAGCTGCGCGAGCTGGTGGGCGGCATCGCCGCCGCTGCCGAGACCTTGTCGAACACCACCAGCAACGAGGTGGAGGTGAATCGGCGCGCGCGCGAAGGCGTCGAGGCACAGCAGCAGGAAATCGAACAGCTGGCGGCGGCCATCAACCAGATGACCACGGCCATCGCCGAAGTGGCGAAGAACGCCACCGCCACGGCGGGCGAGGCCAGCAACTCCGAGCATTTTGCGATGGAAGGACGCCAGGCGGTGGAGCAGACGGTACAGGCCATCGAACAGCTGGCGGCCGAGGTACAGCGTGCCGCCGGAGTCATATCGGCCCTGGCCGACAGTGCGCAGAACATCGGCGGCGTGGTGGACGTCATCGCCGCGGTGGCCGGTCAGACCAACCTGCTGGCCCTCAACGCCGCCATCGAAGCCGCCCGTGCCGGTGAACAGGGCCGGGGCTTTGCCGTGGTGGCCGACGAGGTGCGCGAGCTGGCGGAAAAGACCGGCATATCGACCGACGAGATCCGCGAAGCCATCGACGGATTGCAGCAGAATGCGCGCGATGCAGTCAACGTGATGGAGGCCGGCAAGCTGCAGGCGCAGCAGTCGGTGGAGGAGGCGCACAAGGCCGGCAAGATGCTGGACGGCATCAACAGGTCGGCGGCCAAGGTGTCGGAGATGATGGTGCAGATTGCCGCCGCTGCGGAACAGGAACATGCGGTGGCGGAAGACATGAACAAGCGCGTGGTCGCCATCCACGACATTGCACAGACCACGTCGGACAACAGCGATCTCCTGTCCCAGGCGGTGGAGGAACTACAACGGGTGTCGGCGCAGCTGAACCGTTCCGTGGAGCGTTTTCATCTCTGATTAGAGCCTGCCTGCGCGGCCGCGTTCAGACGCCGCAGTTCAACATCCCCTGTTCCTTTCTCCAACGCAGTTCAATCCACGAAGGGTCCGTGCTGGTTGATCGGTTCACCGTGCGGCTGGCCGCTGAGGCAGATGAAGCGGCAGGGCTGCTCGGCGTAGACGGTGAGCACCGTGCCGCCGCCCAGCAGCAGCGCCTCGCCGGCGGTCAGCACCTCCTCCAGCATTTCCGGCGTGCCGGACACCGCGTACAGCAAGCCGGTGTGGTGGGCCGGGACGGCGACGTGAAATTCGCCCTCGTGCTCCAGCTCCACGTCATGGTAATTCACCGCGGTATGCAGGTGTATGGGCGAGCCGGGGCCGACGATGGTGCGCACCCGGCCGAACGGCAGTTCCTGTACCGGGAGCTGATCGGCGTTGACCGGCTGGTACGTCGGGGGCAGGTCCTTGTGGATCTGTGCCATGTTGATCCACAGCTGGATGCCGTGGGCGGTTTCCTGATCGTGCGGCGCCTCGGAATGCACGATGCCGCGCCCGGCGGTGAACACCTGTGCGCCGCCGGTGCTCACGACACTGTCGTTGCCGAGGTTGTCGCGGTGGTGCATGCCGCCGGCGAACAGATAGGTGATGGCTTCGAAGCCGCGGTGGGGATGATCGGGAAATCCGGCGTCGGGGCCGACGAAAAATTCGTCCAGCAGGACGAAGGGGTCGACGTGATGCAGCCCGGCCACCGGAAACAGCCGCTTGACGTGTGCGCCGGCGCCTTCCGCCATTTCCACCGCGCGGTAGTGCAGGGGATGTTCGGACATATTCGTACTCCAGACGCTGTACTGCCAAAAAGAATAGTCTTTCGCGGGTGTTGCTGCGTGGCAGTTACGAGCCGCTGCCGCCGGCATCTGCCGCTGGCGCCCGGTGGCACACCGGCAGCATGACGGAGAAGGTGGTGCCCGCGCCGGGCGTGCTTTCCACCTCGATGCGGCCGCCGTGTTGCTCGACGATGCCGAAAGAGACGGCGAGGCCGAGGCCGGTTCCCTGGCCCACCGGCTTGGTGGTGAAGAAGGGGTCGAACACCTTGGCCAGGACTTCGGGCGCCATGCCGCTGCCGGTGTCGCTGATGGCGACGCACACCATGGCGTCGTCGGCGCGGGTGCGGATGGTGATGGTGCCCTGGTCGGTGATGGCCTGGGCGGCGTTGACCAGGAGATTGAGGAATACCTGGTTGATCTGCGACGGCAGGCATTCCACCAGAGGCAACTCGCCGTAGTCCTTGATCACCTTCGCCTTGTGCTTGATCTCGTTGCGCGCGACGCTGAGCGTGCTGTCCAGGCCGGCATGCAGATTGGTCTGCTGCCAGTCGCCCTGATCGACATGGGAGAAATCACGCAGATTCTGCACGATGTTCCGCACCCGGGTGGTGCCTTCGATGGATTCGGCGATGAGGGTGCGGATGTCGTCGCGCACGTAGGCGAGTTCGTTCAGCTGCTTCTGCTCCTCTATGTACCGGAGCAGCTGGGGGTGTGCGGCCAGCACGGTATCCAGCGTCTCGTAGGCGTCGACGACCTTGAGCAGGGCGTCGGCATAACCCCGCAGGGTTCCCAGGTTGGAGGAGACGAAGCCGATGGGGTTGTTGATCTCGTGGGCCACGCCGGCGGCCAGTTGGCCGATGGACGCCATCTTTTCGGATTGCAGCAGTTGCAGGTGGGCATCCTTCAGTTTCTCGATGAGGACACGCTGTTCTGCCTCCTTCGCTTCCAGCGCCTGATGGGCGCGCTTGCGCTCCTCGATCTCCAGCTCCATTTGCCCGGTGGCCCGGCGCAGGGCGCGGGTAATGGTTTCGTTTTCGCGCAGCGCCGCTTCCAACTCGCGGGTGCGGCTGCGCACCTGCCCTTCCAGCATGATGGTGGTCTGGAACAGGCCGAAGTTGCTGCGCTGGGTGGACATCTCCCGTTCGGCCCGATCCATCAGTGCCTTGATGATCTTGTTGAGGCGGATGATCTCGCTGCGCAGGGCCGCTTCGTCGCCGCTATTCGTCGCCATCATGCGCCCCTTGCGGTGTGCCGCCGATGGCGATGCCGGTCAGGGTCTGGTTGACGTGGACGCCGCCGAACTGCTCGCCATAGGTGCTGAACCCGATGGTGTTGTTGCGGGTGAATATCTCCTGCACCTGCTCCTTCCGGTCGGAGTGGGAGACTTCCAGGTTGCGCAGGATGCAGTCGCAGGCCAGCGTCAGCTGCGGCGGGCCGATGGCCTCGTGCAGATCGGCAAAGGCCTGCTCCATGTTGGCCACCAGATCGACGCCGCGCGCCACGCGCAACACCAGCCCTTCGTCGATGGCGCAGTAGAGGGTCAGGCTGCCGTCGACATTGGCCTTCTGGATGGCACGTACGTAGTCGCCGCCGTCGATGAGCACGACCACCGGGGCGGCGGCAAACTGGGAGGGGATGAGCGTTTCGCCGGGGCTGCCGATGAGCCGTGCGTATTCGCCGGCGGCGGGCAGGCCGTTGATCTCCCGCACCACGCGGCGCTCGGCATCCGCTTCGGTGACCACCAGGCGCTCGTCGGTGGCAACGAAGTGCTGGGTCTTGAACACGCGGAAGGGAAATACCGTGTTGATCAGGACGACCACTGCGCTGTCGGTATGGAACGCACCATCGTGAAACACCCAGGTGCGGCTGAACTTCATGTCGTCTCCCGCGGAGCCGCCAATCAGGGGCAGCGCGCCGAGTCCCTCCTGCACGCTGCGCGTCACCGGCTCTTCGCGCACCGACAGGCCATCGATCAGCAGCAGGGCAAAGCTGTTGTCGGGGCCCGCGGCGGGCACCTGCGCCTCCAGGTCGCGCAGCAGCGCCTGGGCGAAGTCGCGTCCGGCGGACATCTCGAAGCCTTGCAGATCGTCGACCCGGCCGGTGACCGCATGGAAGGAACCGGCGGGGAAGCTGGCGCCGGTGAGGCTGTGGTCGCGATAACCGGCGGGGCCGATCTCGCCCGCCGTGGTGCAGCCGATGACCGGCACGCCGGCGAACAGGCGGTTGAGCTCCGCGGCGAGCTGCGGCAGGTCGTAGTGGCTGGAACAGTAGAACAGCACCAGCGCCATTTCCGGCTGGGCCACGGCGGCGTGAAATTCCTCGGCCGCTTGCCGCGGGTCGGCGGCACAGGTGTGGGCGGTGCGGATTCGATCGTTGGTCATCGCGGGCCTCCCGAAGGGCCGAGGGGGTGGCGCGACTATTACCTATGCCTGGCGAATGAGGTCGGCGCGGGTGGTACATCCGGCCATCGGCGCGGCGCTGCCGCCGACGGTGATCCCTGAGCTGTCATCAGAACGGATTGGGCCGGTGAAATCAAGCGTGTTGCGTCCGGCCGGCCGCGACTACCACCATGGTGGCGGTGGCGAAAAAGTTCCCTTCACGTTCGCGCACGCCCAGCTCGTCCAGCCAGGCGGTGGCCTCGGCCTGATCGATGATGCGCTCGCGCAGGGCGGTGTCGGTGAGCCAGGTGCCGAACGGGGTGTCGTCGAGCCGCTGTTGCAGCAGGGGTAGCAGTTCGACGCTGATGCCGTCCACCGCGTGGGGGCGCAGCAGGGCGGCGGCGCGGCGCCCGGCAAAGCCGTTGGGGCGCATTTGCGTGGCGAAGAAGGTCATCAGCCGGCGCTCCAGCGCGCTGTCGGAGAAATCCACCGAGGCGCTGCCCCAGTCGGTGTCGGCGATGACGATGCGCCCGCCGGGTTTGGTGACGCGCACCAGTTCGGCGACGACACCCCGTTCCAGCTCCGGCGGCAGCACCTGCAACAGCCGTTCGGCGCGGCAACTGTCGACTGTCGCATCGGCCAGGGGAATGGCAAGGGCGGAGCCGTGCAGGTGTTCGATGCGCTCGGCCATGCCGGCGCTGTGCGCCTGCTGCCGCGCGGCGTCCAGCATGGCGGGGTCGCTGTCCAGGGCGTAGACCTTGCCGTCGGCGCCGACCCGCCGCGCCAGCGGCACGGTGTCGACGCCGGGACCGCAGCCGGCGTCGAGGACGCGGTCGCCCGGCGCGATGTTCATGCGCGCGTAGCTGAGTTCCTTCAGCGCCCGTATCCGCTCCGCCGTCTGGCGCAGATACTCCGCCGTGACGATGCCGTCATCCAGTGCCATGGCCGCTCCTCAAATCGTGATGGTGCCGCTCAGGTAGGGCACCACGCTGCCGCCGATCAGCACCCGCTCCCCCTTCAGTTCGCAGTGCAGTTCGCCGCCGCGCGCCGACAGTTGGCGGGCATGCAGCTGCAGCTTGCCCAGCCTGAGTGCCCAGTACGGTGTGAGCAGGGTGTGGGCCGAGCCGGTGACCGGGTCTTCGTCGACGCCGACCCGCGGGGCGAAGAAGCGCGAGACGAAGTCGCAGTCGTCGCCGCGGGCGGTGACGATGACGCCGCGCCGCTCCAACTGTTTGAGCAGGGCCATGGAGGGTTGCAGGCGACGCACGCGCTCGGCGCTGTCCAGCAGCACCAGCCAGTCGTCCGCCGCATAGACCTCCAGGGGTTTGGCGCCGAGGGCCGAGTCCAACAGGGCGGGGACGGCCACCGGCTCAAGCCGGGCGGCGGGGAAGTCCAGGGTCAGCCGTTCGCCGTCGCGGCTGACGCTGAGGGGGCCGCTACGGGAGTTGAAGCGCACGCGGTCCGCCTGCGGCGCCAGGTGGCGGAAGTACACCCAGGCGGCGGCGAGGGTGGCATGGCCGCACAGGTCCACCTCGCAGCCGGGGGTGAACCAGCGGATGCGCAGCCCCTCTGGTTCCGGGGCGAAGAACACGGTTTCGGACAGATTGTTTTCCCGCGCGATGGCCTGCATGGTCGCGTCGGGCAGCCAGGCGTCCAGCGGGCAGACCGCGGCGGGGTTGCCGGCGAACAGCCGCTCGGCGAAGGCATCGACCTGATATAGCCTGAGTTCCATGGTCCGCTCCCTTGTGACAGTGAGGGAATGAGCATAGGCTGGCGGCGCTGACCATAACAGATACAGAAATACATAAATCGGACCATAACAGATGACGAGCGGCGGGGATTTCATCTACGACCGGGTGGCAGCGGAGCTGGCGCAGGCCATCCGCGCCGGGACCCTCGCCGCCGGCGAGCGGCTGCCCTCGCTGCGTGCCCTGTGCCTGCGCCACGGCATCAGCCTCAGTACCGCAATACAGGCTTACCGCCGGCTGGAGGCCGACGGCCTCGTCGAGGCGCGGCCCAAGTCGGGCTATTTCGCCCTCGGCAGCGTGTGCGGCGCCGCCTGCGAACCGGCCATGAGCCGGCCCCGCGACGTGCCGGGGGAGATCACCGTGGCGCGCCTGGCGCTGGACATCCTGCAGGAGGCGCGCCGGCCCGGCGTGCTCAACCTGGGCGCCGTGGTGCCGGGGCCGGAGTTGCTGCCGCTCAGGCGCCTGGTGCGGGAGATGGGCACGCTGGCGCGGCGCCAGCCGGAGATCATCGGCCGCTACGAGGTTCCTGCCGGCAACATGGCGCTGCGCGAGCAGATTGCCCGCCACATGCTGCGCAGCGGCTGCCGCTGCCGCGCCGACGAAATCATCGTCACCAACGGCTGCATGGAAGCGCTCACCCTGGCGCTGCGCGCCGTGGCCCAGCGCGGCGACACCATCGCCATCGAATCGCCCACCTTTTACGGCATCCTGCAGGGCATCGAGTCCCTGGGGATGCGGGCGCTGGAACTGCCCACCCACCCGCGCGACGGCATCGACCTCGACGCCCTGCAACAGGCCCTCGACACCCAGCCCGTTGCCGCCATCCTGCTGGTACCCAGCTTCAACAATCCGCTGGGCTGCAACATGCCGCTGGAGCACCGCCGCCGCCTGGCCGGGATGGTCGAGCGCAGCGGCGTGCCGCTGATCGAGGACGACATCTACGGCGACCTCGGCTTCCAGCAGCCGCGCCTGCCCACGGTGAAATCCTTCGACCGCAGCGGCAACGTCCTGCTCTGCTCCTCCTTCTCCAAGACCCTGGCCCCGGGCCTGCGCATCGGTTACGTGGTGCCCGGTCGCCACGGCGAGCGGGTGGAACACCTCAAGCTGCTCGGCAACGTGGCCACCGCCGGCCTGCCGCAGCTGGCGCTGGCCGGCTTTCTCAGGCACGGCGGCTACGAGCCGGTGGTGCGCCGGGCGGCGCGGGTCTACCAGCAGCGCAGCGAGCGCCTGCGCCGCCTGATCCTGGAGCACTTCCCTGAGGGGACGCTGGTCACCCAGCCCCAGGGCGGCTTCGTGCTGTGGGTGGAGCTGCCGCCGCACATCGACGCCGTGGCCCTGCACGCGGCGGCCCTGGGCGAGGACATCTCGGTCACGCCAGGGGTGATCTTCTCGCCGCGCGGCGACTACCGGCACCACCTGCGCATCAGCTGCGGCCAGCTGGAGGGCGAGGCGCTGGAGCGGGGCGTGCGGCGGGTGGCGGCCCTGGCGCGACGCGCGTAGCCGGGCGGATTTTTTGCCGTGGCGGTCACAGATAAGGGGCGGGCGGCGAGTCAAACCCATCCGTTGTACGGTACAATCCCGCATCGAATTGGCGGCTGGAATCGGCCGCCCAAATAACGAATCAAGAACTGATCGGGTTACCTAATGTCTGTGCTTACTCCGCTTCGTGAACTGCCCACCGGCAATATCTTCCGCAAGGGCGACGTCTTCGTCCTGTTCGGCGAACTGTTCGGCCGCGGCTACGTCAACGGCCTGCTCGACGAGGCCCGCAACGCGGGCATGACCATCCTCGGCATCACCGTCGGCCGCCGTGACGAAAACCAGCAGCTGCGCCCCCTGACCGCCGAGGAACTGGCGGCGGCCGAGGCCAACCTGGGCGGACGCATCATCAACGTGCCGCTGATGGCCGGTTTCGACCTGGACGCCCCCGCCGGCACCCCGAACCCCACCGACCTGCTGGCCGATCTCAAGCTGACCACCTGGCAGGATGCCAAGCTGGACTGGGCGCAGATCGAACGCTGCCGTGAAGTGGGCGTGGCCCGCTTCAAGTCCTCCCTGGCCCAGGTGATGGCCGAGCTGGACCAGGCCATCCCCGACGGCGCCAACGTCTTCTTCGCCCACACCATGGCCGGCGGCATCCCCAAGACCAAGGTATTCCTGGCCATCGCCAACCGCATCTACAAGGGCCGCGGCGACCGCTTCCTCTCCTCCCGCGCGCTGGTCGACAGCGACCTCGGCAAGATGATCCTGATGAACTTCGACGAGGTGACGGCCAACACCTTCCAGCACCTCATCGAAGCCAGTGCCGGCATCCGCGCGCGCCTGGCCAGGAGCGGCGGCGAGACGCGCTACACCGCCTACGGCTACCACGGCACCGAGATCCTTATCGGCGGCGAATACCAGTGGCAGACCTATACCAACTACACCCAGGGCAAGGCCAAGATGCGCCTGGAGGATCACGCCGCGGCGGCCTGGCAGCAGGGCGTCAAGGCCGTGGTGTTCAACTGTCCCGAGATCCGCACCAACTCCAGCGACATCTTCGTCGGCGTCGAACTCTCGTTGTTCCCCCTGCTCGACGCGCTGATGAAGGAAGGCGACGGCGGCTGGGCGCACGAGCAGTGGCAGATCTGCCAGGGCCTGCTCAACGACGGCGTGTCGCTGCAATCCATCCTCGACAAGATCGAGGCCTACAACGCCGACGCCACCATCGCCTCGTTCCGCAATTTCGAGGCATGGCCCATGGACAACAACGCCGAGCTGGCCGAAGTGATGGTGGGCACCTCCGACGAGATCACCTCCCTGCACAAGGATCGCAAGGCACTGATCACCGACCACCTCAGCGCCCTGGTGCTGGAAGGCACCGGCCCGCTGATTTTCCACGAGGCCTCCGCCCCGCACGCCCCGGTGCTGTGGCTCAACCACGACATCATCGCCAAGCAGCTGGTGAAGATGCACCAGGCGTAAAGCGCGCGACCAAAAAAACCAACGGCCCGCCACCGGAAGGAGCGGGCCGTTTTGTTTTGGGGCCGTGGTGGAGATGTCGATGGGTTTCGCTACCGCTCTACCCATCCTACGGGTGATATAACACCGGGCTTGTTCCGCTTTTGTAGGATGGGTAGAGCAACGCGAAACCCATCAACAACGTATCGACGACACGATCCCTCTTCGGTTTTCTCAGAATTTGCCGCAATACGTAGGATGGGTAGAGCGCAGCGAAACCCATCAGCGGCATATCGACGACTCACTCTCCTTCGACTTCTCCGTACCGCCCGTCCGGCTCTTCAAATCCGCCACCCCAATCCATGGCGTAAATGCCCTCGCGCACGTAGCGATGGAATGTCGAATATGGCCAATCACGCACCCGCGTGACATGCCCGTGCTTCACCGGGTTGTAATGAACGTAATCGACATGACGAGCCAGATCGAGATCATCGCGTATCGTGTGTTCCCAATAACGCCGTTGCCAAATGCCGCGCTCACCAGCGCGGGCACGGCTCGCGCTGCGTTCCTCATCGAAGCCGATGCGCCGTGAGAACGCTGCCTTGATCTGGCGCCAACGCATGGCGTAATCGTCATCGTTCTGCGGCAAGGACCATACTGCATGCAGGTGATCCGGCATGACCACCCATGCCACGATCTCGAACGGGTGATGGTTGCGCACGTAACCCACCGCATGGCGCAGGTGTGCGATTTCATCCACCAGCAGGGTGGAGCGGCGGTTGGCGAGCGCAACGGTGAAAAAAAAGGTGCCACCCGGGAGGCGGCTGCGGCGGTAGTTGGTCATGACGACATCCTTGTCGGTTTGGGATTGATGGGTTTCGTTGCACTCTACCCATCCTACATTTTATGCATTCCGTAGGATGGGTAGAGCAACGCGAAACCCATCAGCGGCGCATCGACGGCGGCGGCCTGTTCGTTGGCGCGCATTGCACGTGTGCCAAAACGTATGGCCTGTACCGCAATGGAACGGTCATGATGGGTTTCGCTGCGCTCTACCCATCCTACATTTGTTGATGCATTCCGTAGGATGGGTAGAGCAACGCGAAACCCATCAGCGGCGTATCGACACCGGCGACCTATTTGCCGACACCGCCCCGGGTCAGCCGCGCCGGGTCGAGCAGCTGGCGCAGTTCCTCTTCGCTCATGCCGGTTTCGTCGCGCGCCACGTCGATGATGGGGCGGCCTTCCCTGTAGGCGCGCTTGGCGATGGCGGCGCCCTTTTCGTAGCCGATGACGCGGTTCAGTGCGGTGACCAGGATCGGGTTGCGGCCCAGGGCGGCCTGCACGCCTTCGGTGTTGACGGTGAAGCTGGCCATGGCCTTGTCGGCCAGCACCTGGCAGGCGCCGCTCAGCAGGTGCACGCTTTCCACCAGGTTGCGGCCGATCATCGGCAGCATGACGTTGAGCTGGAAGTTGCCGTGCTGGCCGCCGACGTTGACGGCGACGTCGTTGCCCATCACCTGGGCGCACACCATCATCACCGCCTCGGGAATCACCGGGTTGACCTTGCCCGGCATGATCGAGCTGCCCGGTTGCAGATCCTGCAGGCGGATGTCGCTGATGCCGGCCAGGGGGCCGGAGTTCATCCAGCGCAGATCGTTGGCGATCTTCATCAGGCTGACCGCCAGCGTCTTGAGCTGGCCGCTCATCTCCACCGCCGCGTCCTGGCAGGACAGGCCTTCGAAATAGTTGTCCATGCTGGCGAAGGCGACGCCGCTCTTGCGCGTCAGCGCGCTCGCCACGCGCGGGCCGAAGTCGGCCGGGGCGTTGATGCCGGTGCCGACGGCGGTGCCGCCCTGCACGATGGCGCGCAGGCGCGGCAGGCTGGCGTGCAGCCGTTCGATGCCGTGGCGCAGCTGCGCCGCCCAGCCGGAGATCTCCTGGCCGAAGGTGACCGGCATGGCGTCCATCAGGTGGGTGCGGCCGGTCTTCACCACGTCCTTCAGTTCCGCGGCGCGGCCCTCGCTGGTGAGCGCCAGGTGTTCCAGCGCCGGCAGCAGGCGCTCCTCGATCTCCAGGCAGGCGGCGACGTGGATCGCCGTTGGGAACACGTCGTTGGAGCTCTGGCTCATGTTGACGTGATCGTTGGGGTGCACCTTGCCGCCCAGGCGCTGTGCGGCCAGCGCGGCGATCACCTCGTTGGCGTTCATGTTGGAAGAGGTGCCCGAGCCGGTCTGGAAGATGTCGATGGGAAACTGGCCGTCGTGGCGGCCGTCGGCCACGTCCAGGGCGGCGGCGACGATGGCCTCGGCAATCTTGCCGTCGAGCAGGCCGAGGTCGCGGTTGGCCTCGGCGCAGGCGGCCTTGATGAGCCCCAAGGCGCGGATCAGCGGGCGCGGCAGCGGCTGGCCGGAGATGGGGAAGTTGTCCACGGCGCGCTGGGTCTGGGCGCCGTACAGGGCGGCGGCGGGCACGCGCACTTCGCCCATGCTGTCTTTTTCGATGCGGTAGTCGGTCATGGCGTTATCCGGATTCCCCCGGTTCGGCGGGGTGTGTTGGGTTGGCATGGGGTATTCCGAGCCGGGCGGGGGGCAGCAGGCGCACGTTGTGGACATGTTCCTCCACCACGCGCCATTTGCCGTCCGGCTCCAGGTTCAGCACGACCTCCTTGTTCAGCACATAGGTTTCGCCCTGGGTGCTCTTGATGGTTTCTTCCACGGTGAAGTGCATGCGGTCGCGGCTGCAGACGCCCATCACGGGATCTTTGTAGGTGATGCGCAGCAGGCGCCGTTTCTGCATGTCGTTGCGGCGCCGCTTGGCCCATTCGCGGTATTCGAGAAAACCGTCCCGGCTGATGCCCACCACCTGCAGGCGTTGCGACACCATGGCCAGGTGGGCGTCGACGTCGTTGGTGGCGACGGTATAGGCGTAGGCCTTGAGCCATTGCCCGGCGATGAGTTGCAGCTCCTCCATGAGGGGGTCCATTCGCTAAATACCAGGAATTTTCTAAGATTTGGGGAGTATAACGCTGCGTCTCTCGGGAGACGTAGTGAGCCGGTGGAGATGATTACCCTTAAATTTCCGTTTTAGCTTGATATTCATGGGGTTGTTGAATCCTGAGCAATATTGTCAACTTGACCGGCCGCGACGAAACGCTGATGATACCGGGCTTTGACCGTCACCGGTATCAGCCCCGCTCCGGCGCTGGCGGAACATAACAACGAAACACCACACAGACTAAGGGAGCATCATGAACGCCGCAGATAAGAAACGCGTCCTGCGCGAAATGCTGTTTGCGCGGCGCTTTGAAGAGCGTTGCTACGAGGCCTACGTCGAACGCAAGATAGGCGGATTCCTGCATCTCTATCCCGGCCAGGAAGCCTGCGCCATCGGCGTGATGGAGGCGGCCCGCCCCGGCCACGACTACGTCATCACCGGCTACCGCGACCACATCCACGCCATCAAGTGCGGCTGCGACCCCAAGGCCGTGATGGCCGAGCTGTACGCCCGCGAGACCGGCTGCTCCAAGGGTCGCGGCGGCTCCATGCACATCTTCGACATCGAGCACCACTTCATGGGCGGCTATGCCTTGGTGGGCGGGCCGTTCCCCCTGGCGGCCGGCATGGCCAAGGCCATCAAGATGAAGGGCGGCGACGAAATCGCCATCTGCTTCCTGGGCGACGCCGCCAACAATCAGGGCACCTTCCACGAAACCCTCAACATGGCCTCGGTGTGGAACCTGCCGGTGCTGTTCGTGTGCGAGAACAACCTGTACGGCATCGGCACCGCGACCCACCGCTCCACCGCAGTGACCGAGCAGTACAAGCGCGCTTGCGCTTACGGCATCGAATCCGGCCAGGCCGACGGCCAGGACATCGATAAGGTCCACGCCGCCGCCAGGGTCGCGGTGGACTTCGTGCGTTCCGGCCAGGGGCCGTATTTTCTCGAACTGATGACCTACCGTTACCGCGGCCACTCCATGTCCGACTCCGGCGCCTACCGCACCAAGGAGGAGGTGGAGGAGTGGGGCAAGCGCGATCCGATCGTCATCCTGCGCGATCGCCTGGTCGAGGCCGGCGAGATGACGCTGGACGACTACCAGGCCATGGACAAGGAAATCTTCGCCGAGATCGAAGACGACATCATTCCCTACGCCGAAAACTCGCCGGAACCCAAGGTCGAGGAACTGGAGAAATACGTGTTGGCTGAAAACGATCCGTATGTAAAGGGAGGCGTGCGCTAAATGGCCGAGATCATGTATTGGGAAGCGATCCGTCGTGCCCACGATGAAGAGATGGCGCGCGATCCCCTGGTGATCGCCATGGGCGAGGACATCGGCGTCGCCGGCGGCACCTACAAGGCCACCAAGGGCCTGTACGACAAATACGGCCCGGAGCGCGTCATCGACACGCCGATCTCCGAAAACGGTTTCACCGGCCTCGGCATCGGCGCCTCCTTCCTCGGCGTGCGCCCGATCATCGAGCTGATGTCGGTGAACTTCGCCTGGCTGGCGATGGATCAGATTTTCAACTCCGCCGCCAAGGTGCGCTACATGTCCGGCGGCCAACTCACCGCACCGGTGGTGATCCGCTCGCCGGGCGGCACCGCCCACCAGCTCGGCGCGCAGCACTCGGCGCGCATGGAGAAGGTATTCATGGGCATCGCCGGCCTGCGCGTAGTGACGCCGTCCAGTCCCAAACAGGCCTACGGCCTCTTGAAGAGCGCGGTGCGCTGCAACGATCCGGTGTTCATCAACGAACACGAGCTGATGTACAACATGAAGGGCGAGGTGCCGGACGGCGAATACTTCCATCCGCTGGAAGGCTCCGAGGTCACGCGCCAGGGCCGCGACGTCACCCTGTTCGGCTACAACATCTCCGTGCACTGGAGCATGCAGGCTGCCGAGATCCTGTCCAAGCAGCATGGCATCGAAGCCGAGGTGGTCGACCTGTATTCGCTCTCGCCGCTGGACCGCGCCGGCATCTGCGAATCGGTGAGCAAGACCCACCGCGCGGTGATCGTGGAAGAGGCCGAGGCTCCGGTGGGCGTCGGTGCCGAGGTGATGGCGATCATCAACGAGGAATGCTTCTTCGAACTGGATGCCGCCCCGGTGCGCATCTCGGCGAAGATGGTGCCGACGCCGTTCAACCACACGCTGGAAAAGGCCTCCATCCCCAACGCCAAGGACGTCGTCGCCGCCGTCCTGAAAATGATCAGTGGCAAGTGACAAGTTCCAAGTCGCAAGTGGTTGGAGCGCGCAAGCGCGGCCTGTCTTGTGACTTGAAACTTGTAACTTGAAACTTGTAACTTGAAACTTGTAACTTGAAACTTGGAACTTGGAACTGAATTCATGGCAGATCCGTATGTAATCAAAATGCCGCAGCTGTCCGACACCATGACCGAGGGTGTCATCGTCAGCTGGGAGAAGAAGATCGGCGACAAGGTGTCGCGCGGCGACATCGTCGCCACGGTGGAAACCGACAAGGCGATCATGGACGTCGAGGTGTTCCGCGACGGCTGGCTGTCCGGTCCGCTGGCATCCATCGATTCCAGTGTGCACGTGGGCGAGCCCATCGGTTATCTGGTGGCCTCGGAAGCGGAGGTCGCCCGTCACGGCGAGGTGGGCGAGGCGCCGCCGGTAAATGCCCGCGATCTGCCGCGCAAGGTGGACCTGGAACACGGCCCCGATGCCAAGGCCGGCGAGCCC
>Ga0299912_10000633_pt1 | contig 29196 bp, 25 predicted proteins | sample RVTome_2_FD_207667 | JGI IMG/M metagenome (GOLD analysis project Ga0299912, IMG submission 207667) | Soil microbial communities from uranium-contaminated site in the Upper Colorado River Basin, Wyoming, United States - RVT95D214 (version 2) ... | reverse complement strand
CAATGTTTCGCCTCTGGCCATCCTCGCGTATTGTGACCAAAGCACTAAGCTGATGATCAGAATAATATTGGAAAAACTTGGTCCAAACAAAACACCGAAGAGCAAGGCGAGCAGGATGATCGGGAGCGAAAGCGCCAGGTCGACCACCCTCATGATAATGGTATCCACCCAGCCCCCAAGATAACCAGAGATAATCCCCAGCAGCGAACCGATACATCCAGCAACGACGATGGCGAGCACACAAACTGCCAGCGAAATTCTCGCACCATAAATGAGTCTGCTCAGGACATCCCTGCCCAGCAAGTCAGTACCTAAAATGTGTGCACTGCTTCCTCCGTTCTGCCAGCAAGGCGGCTTTAAACGCTTGCCTAATGAACCTACTTTCGCATCAAATGGAGCGAGAAACGGGGCCAATAGGGCTGTGAACACCAAGACCAACAATATAAGGACCGCTATGGCAACGACTGCTTTATTAAAAAGCATACTTCAATTTTTTCAACCGCCCTGTGCAGGAATCGAGTTCATCACTTTCTCAAACTTTCACTCACTCGTGTATCGGATACGAGGATCAACCCAAGCGTAAAGGACGTCAACGATGAGGTTGGCCAGGATATAGAGCGTCGTCATAAATAAGATGACCCCTTGCATCACAGGAAAGTCTCGGTTTAGGATTGATTCATAAGCGAGACGCCCAATTCCAGGCCACGAAAAAACTGTCTCAATCACCACGGCTCCAGTGATCATCGTTGCGAAAAAAGTACCCATAAAGGTAATGACGGGCATCAGACTATTTCTTAAGGCATGCTTCCAGATCACGATCGCTTCCGATACACCCTTGATCCGGGCGAGCTTTATATACTCGCTGTCGAGAATCTCCAACATACTTGAACGGGTCAAGCGTGTCACAGCGGCTACTGTGAATAAGCCCATCGTAGCCGCGGGCAAAATAAAATGTCGTATGCCTCCGTATCCTGAAGTGGGTAACAAACGAAGTTTCACACTGAAAAAATACATGAGGACAATCCCAAGCCAAAAAGCCGGCAAGGACTGTCCCAGCAAAGCTACCAACCTTGCGGATGCATCCAAAAACGACCCTCTCTTTACAGCCGACAGAACCCCCAGTGGTATGCCAATGAGGATGCTTATGATTAGCGCTACCAACGCTAGTTTCAAGGAGGCAGGGAACCTCTCCAGGATCAAGGTAAGTGCAGGCCGGTTGTCGCCAGCAACCGATTTACCGAGGTCTCCTTTCAGCGCATTGAATATAAAGATGCCATATTGTTCTAGAACGGGTTTGTTCAGCCCAAGTTGTTCTGTTATACGGACCCTGTCTTCTTCTGTACTATATTGACTCAACAGCATCGATACCGGGTCACCGCTTAATCTTCCTAAGAGAAATACAATCACGCTCATCAAAAACAGTGCAATGATCATCTGAATAAGACGTCTCGAGATATATCGTTGCATTGCTTTATTCTCTCAAGAACCCCCTTTTCTAAATCAAAGCAGAGGATTACGCTCTTATTACCGAGAGCAGAAAATAGGTCACATTTGAAACCACAAAAAAGGTGTCATTGCGAGCCCAACAGGCGTGGCAATCTCGTTTTAAGATTGCGGAGCCTGTTCCATAGGTTCTCATTCTCTATTCTAACCGGTGCCGTCATAAAAAACCTCTCCCCTGATAGACTGGATGATCAGGGAAGAGGTTGATTCTTTTGTCACCAGGCCAGATCAATCTCTACGCCCGATGATTGGCTACTTAGAACGCGTGATGAGGTCAATGTTGGTAGCGTATTCGCTTAAGGTTGGCCATTTTGCCAATTTCTTGCTGGCACCATAAGGCTCGTTGGCAAATACTAAGAAAGCATGGGCGCCCTCGTCCCGTAGGAATTCACCAAACTTTTTAATAAGGACGCTTCTTTTCTTAGCGTCTAGCTCCTTGTCGATTTCAAGCATCTTGGCTTCTGTTTCCTCTGTCACATAGGTTGCAAATAGGCTCTTCGTAACAACAACCGTCTGCAGGCCAGAAGCTGTGTTCGTAAATGCAAGTCCTCTGTGTGTCCAGACATGGTCGTTTGCCACACCTTTTGTCCAAGCCCCCCTAACAGAGGTCCAATCCGTTGGAACGACTTTGACATTCAGCCCTATGGCCTGCCAATACATGGCTACGGCCTCCCCAATCATTGGAAGCTGTGCTCCGGGAGTGGTCGTAAAAGTCTTCAGAGTGATTTCAAAACCATTCGGATAGCCTGCAGCCGCTAAAAACTGCTTTGCCTTTTGGGGGTCATACGGATAGGCTGGCACATCCAGAAACTCCCGAGCTGGAATATCGCTCGCCGCTGGTTTTGCCTCGCCACGAAATATGTTCTTAACAATCGCTTCTTTGTCAATGGCATAGTTCAGCGCTTGCCGAACCCTTTTGTCAGCCCAGGGAACGTTGGGGTTGTAACGTTTAGGATCTGGCTTTATTAGCCCTCCAAATCTGATGATGGGCACCCAATTATATTTAACAGAGAATACATTCAGTCCCGATGCTTTCATGGAGTCGATGGCATCGTAGCTAATAGGAGCCAGATCAACTTCGCCCGTTTTCAACATCGCTATCCGGGTTGACTCCTCCGGGACCACTAAGTAAGTAATATTCTGGAAGTCCGGTTTGACACGCCAGTGTTTTTCGATACCTTCAATCGTCTTGAGTTTAATAGAGACTCCTTTTTTATGCTCTGCCAAAGTAAAGGGGCCTGTTCCGATCGGGTGTGCGTTTGCTGCTTCGTCCCCTTTCGTTTCGAGGTACTTTTTACTTACGATCAGTGCGCACAGGCCATTGGACATATAACCAAGATCAAACTCAATATCAGGCATGTTCAAGGTGACGACAACCTTATATTTTTCTGGCGCTTCAACTTTTTTTATCAATCTTCGCATTGTAGATGATGGGCCGACAATGGATTTAGTATCTGACACTCTCTCAAGAGAGTATTTGACATCCTCAGCAGTCAACTCCCCGTAGCCCTCGTGGAATTGAACACCTTGACGGATCCAGAATGTCCATGTCATGCCATCCTTCGACATCTCCCATTTTGTTGCCAACCCGGGCGTAGCCAGCCGTGTTTCCGGATCCAGGTAAATCAAATATTCATAGATTGGATCCAGATAATACTTGCGCGGACCACCCCCATTCCAGGGCAGAAAAGTCTCCTCGTGTAAAGAAGACATGCCTATGACCACTGTACCAGCAGGTGCAGATTGAGCAGGACCCACCAAACATAGCGACAGTGCCAACACCATCATGATGACAGAAAAACCGATACATAGTTTCCGCAGTTCTTTCTTCTTCATCTTGCACCTCCTAAAGATTTGATAGTGAATCTCCCCGTACTATTTTTTCACAATCATTTTGAACAGGATATCAGAAACCTCTTTTATGGTTAACTCCCCTTCTGGTCTATACCATCTTGGAATCGAATTCAGCATGCCCAGGATACCAAAGGTAACGATCTTTTCATCTAAGCCTTCAAAATAACCCCTACCTTTCATTTCAGCAACAATGGTTTCGAAATATTTCTCGTAATTCCTCCGTTTCTGTGTGTATATCTTTCTATATTTCGCTGGCAACATTTTCATCTCATTCAGATAAATATTCAAACCGCTTATATCTTCAATCACTGAACTGAGATGATATTCGAAGGCCACTCTGAGCTTTTCTTCAGGCTCCAATTCTTCTAAACTGGAGAGCCTTTCCATATTTGCAGCGAGGGTGTTTCCAGATTGTTCAAGGATATAGACCAGTAAGTCCTTTTTGCTCCTTATATAGTGAAAAAGTGTGCTCTTATGCACTCCGACTTTATCGGCAATTTTTTGCAACGAAGTGCCTTTATAGCCTTCGGTACTGATTAATTCTGAAGCAATTACGGATATTTGTCCTTGCTTGTTCTCTCGCATGATTTCACCGGGCTGGTTTGCCAACCAACCGGTTGGTTTATATCAAAACCACAAAGTCCTGTCAAGAAAAAATTGAGGTCTTCCTCGAATTTGTTGGCGGATTAATGGTTTAGCGGGTTTTTTCGGATCTAGTGGATTCCGGCGATTGCGGAGTAATAGCATTCTGATTTTGATGAACCAATTTTGCTCATAACATTTTCCCCTCCCCACAGAACACCAGGGGGGAAGACAATTATTGCTAAAAAACAATTAATTCGGCTTGTCATCAATCAGACGAAGGCAGGGGTCTGGGGTCCTGGACCTCCATTTCCTTGTCACAACAGACTGGCTTGCCTTCACCGGCTTTGGTACAGAGAATCTCTGTCCCACATACCGAACAACGATATCTCTTTCCAAGCTGACTCATTATCTATTACCTCCAGAATCCTATCGAATCCCCCCACCCCCCCCTCGGCTTCGAGTCGCACCAACTTTACTAAAGGGGGGCGAGGGGAGGATTATCTAATAGGTCTACTTCTTTAATTCCACCGGTTGACCGCAGCAGTGGACTGTCCCATTACCACCTCTTGTCACAATAAACTCTGAACCGCATTTCTTACACACATACCTCTTCCCAACCTGATTCGCCATTTTTATTTACCCCCTTATCCGTTTGGTAACCACTTTAGTTTTCTTCCTATTTCGTCGTTCCTGCGAAAGCAGGAACCCAGATGGTTCATTATTTTTTGGACTCCCGCTCCCCGCCTTCGCGGGGACAAGTTTACCCCTGCGAAAGCAGGGGCGGGAGTGACAGATTTGGGAATTTTTCTTAACCTTATCCTTAACCTCATCCTTCCCCTTGCTCAGGGCTTCCCGTACTCCTCGCGAAGCTTTTTCCTTAAAACCTTACCCATGGGATTACGGGGCAAAGAATCTAAAAAGACAACCGACCTCGGCCGCTTGAACCCGGAAAGTTTTGAACGACAGAATTCTATCACCTCCTCGGGTGTTGCCTTTTCACCTCTTTTTAACACGACCACGGCTCGAGGCTCTTGCCCCCACTCCGGATCAGGCACTCCAATAACTGCCGCCTCTTCAACCTTGGGATGAGAATGAAGAACGTTTTCAACCTCTTCGGGCGAAATATTTTCCCCTCCGCGAATAATCATATCATCCCCGCGGCCTGCCAGATAGATATAGCCCTCCTCATCCATCCATCCCATATCCCCTGTACGGAGCCACCCATCTTGAGTCATCACCTGGGAAGTCTTTTGCTCATCCCGCCAATACCCTGTCATGATCCGGGGCCCTCTGGCCCAGATCTCCCCTACTTCCAGCGAGGGTAAAGTCTTTCCTTCTTCATCGACAATCTTCACTTTCACATCGGGCAATGGTTTACCAATAGAGGAGGTAAGTCTTTTGAGTTTCCTCTCCTTCTCCTCCTCGGTCCCTTCAATCCTATGGTCTTCAGGACCTAATGCTGTTATCGTAGAAGCTGTCTCTGTCTGCCCAAAGGCATTGATAAATTTAACCCAAGGCATCATCTTGATGGCTTTATTGATGACCTCAAAGGGCATGGGAGCTGCACCATATGTGACGACCTTCAGACTCGATAGATTGTATCGACTGAAGTCAGGCTCATCGATGACCCTTTTCAGCATGGTCGGGACCAACATCGCACGGGTGGCCTTCTCCTTTTGTATGGCTTCTAACCATTCCTTGACCTCAAATTGCCTCATCATCACCAGTGTCCGGCCCCCATAAATCGCAGCTAACATCGCCTGTATTCCTGCCACATGATACAGAGGAACAGTGAGCAAGTTTCTTTCCTCAATGTCCGGACTCGCAGGTTCGACGTTCTCTAATACATAGGATACGAAGGCATTATGTCTCAATGGCACACCCTTTGGGCGACCTGTCGTTCCGGCCGTATACATGAGCATCGTAATATCTTCATCTCCAATTTCAATAAACGACTCATCTGAAGATGCCGAACCTACAACATCCTCATAATAAAGTCTTTTTTCGTCTTTGCGATCGATTGAAATACAGTGTTTCACCGTGGGCAGCTCAGGAAGCATAGTATCCACCATCTCTGAATATCGGCTTCCCACAAAAAGGATTTTAGCCTCTGCATTGGCGACCATATAGCTTAGTTCATCCGCTTTTGCCCTGAAATTCAATGGAACAAAGATGGCACCCATCATGGCTGAAGCATAATAGGTTTCCACATATTGATTGCAATTGACTTGAAGTATCCCAATCCGGTCGCCTTTTTCTGCCCCTATCTTTTTTAAAGCATTCGCTAATCTATTGACTCGCTCCCACGTCTGAGCATAGGTCCACCTTTTTCCGTCAAAAACAATGCAATCCCTTTCCGGACAGATTGCATTGGCGATATTTAAGAAATCTGTCGTATTCACTTTTTTGCCTTTCTAATCTTAGCCGCCTTGCCAGTCCTCAATCTTAGCTCAGAGGAAAGCCTTTTTTCCAATTCCAGCCCTTCCGTCAAAGGTAAATCCAAACCTCTCACAACAGCCTGCTTGGCATTCCTCACGGCAATGACATCATAAGCCGCGATCTTTTTGGCCATCTCCTCAGCGGTTTCAAGGAGTTTGTCTTTGGGCACGAGGCGATTAACCAATCCGCATTGAAAAGCCTCCTCACCACTCATCCAACGACTGGTCAGTAACATCTCTAGGGCCCTCGCCCGACCAATGACCCGGGGTAGTGTTTGGGTACCTCCAGCAGCTGGTATGATCCCCAATCCGACTTCCGGCAAGCCGAACCTTGTATCCTCGGAAGCGATCCGAATGTCGCAACATAAAGCGATTTCAATCCCCGACCCTAAAACAAACCCATGAACTGCCGCAATAAGGGGCTGCGGAATACTTAAAAAAAGACCCCAGACGTCTCGTTCAAACCGTACCTGTCTGGCAATGATTGGAGAAGGAGCTGTAAGAAATTCACTTAGGTCCGCTCCTGCACAAAAGGCTTTTTCCCCTGCCCCCTTGAAGATTGCCACTCTGACTTCAGAATCATCTTTAATGGCGCTAAGAACTTCGTAGAGGTCATCTCGCATCTGAATATTATAGACATTTAGAGCCTCGGGACGATTAAGCGTCACATAACCAATACCCTCTTTCTTTTCATAAATGATTGTCTTAAATCCGCTCAATGAAGCCTCCGATTAGTAAAGAGTAACGTGACCGTGTCCGTGATCCGTGTCCATGAACCATGCCCCACTGTAAGGGCAATGTCTTGCTATATGCAATCTGCCATTTGCCATTCGCAATCTGACCATCACTTCCCTTCAAACTTCGGTTTCCTCTTCTCCCGAAAAGCCTGAATCCCTTCTGTACGATCCTTCGTCGTATGGGTTAAGAGATAGAGATCAGCTTCCAGACGAAGCCCTTGCTCCAGAGTCATATCCATACCTTTGTATATTGCTTCCTTTGTGTATCTTAAGGCAATCGGGCCCTTGGACGCCATGTCTTGTGCCATCTTCATGGTCACTTCCATGAGATCCTTGTTCGGAACAACTTTGTTAATTAATCCAATCCGAAGGGCCTCTTGGGCATCGACAACCTCACCCGTCAGGATCATCTCCAGGGCTTTACCCCTTCCCACCAGGCGTGACAATCGCTGAGTCCCCCCATCCCATGGAATAAGCCCTGTCTTAATCTGAGGTAATCCAAAACGAGATGCCTCTGAAGCAATTCTTATATCACAAGCCAACGCCAACTCCAACCCCTGCCCGATCGCATCCCCGGAAATAGCCGCGATCACAGGCCGATCAAGTTTCGAAATCGACTCAGCAAGAGACTGAGATTCGGTCTCCCTGCCCATAGAAACTGCCCTCATTAAACCCTTTTCACCCAGGAAGGCTTTTTCTCCAGTGTCGCTGATGACAACGACACGTGTCTCCTCGTCGAGAGCAACCTCGTTACAAAGTTCGGAAAGGTCCTCCGACATTCGGGATATTCCCAGTGGGTGATCAAAAGAGCTATTTGGGTCGATCACCAACACATGGCCTTTTTTCTGGTATCGTAAGGTTTTTTCCGGCATGCGAAAAATCTATTTGGTCCGTAAAGTATCCCGATGTTATCGGACAGGTCGTCCGATCTTGTATATAACAAAATTATGAATAAATGCAAATGGGTCGGCAATCCCTTCAAAAGCAAGGGGTGAGTTGATAGGACTGGCGGCTACGCAAGAATGGCTACACCCACTCTAAGATACCCGAGACTCCCATGCCGCCGCCTCCACAGATGGTGATCATGCCGTACCTTGACCGACGTCTTTTCATCTCGTTGAGGAGTGTGATAAGAATTCTGAGACCGGTCGCTCCTAATGGATGACCGATGGAAACACAAGAACCATTGACGTTCACCCTGTCATAATCCTTCTCGGTTATTCCTAATTCCCTCATATTTGCCAAGGTCTGGGCGGCAAAAGCTTCATGGAGCTCAATGAGGTCGATCTGTCCAACTGTCAGTCCAATCTCACAGGATTGCATTTTTTTGCTTGACATTAAATGTTCTACCGATGTATTATTCTGCCAACATATTGGCAAATCTCATCTTTCCTATTCCTTGAAGAATAAGCTGATTGCAGTATGAAGTTCAAAATAGAGGAGGTTAGAAATGGAGTTTGAACTAAACGAAGAACAGAAGATGCTCAAACAAATGGCTCACAGATTGGCAAACGAAGTTTTCAAACCCCTTGCCGCACGTTGGGATGAGAAAGAAGAACCCCCTTTCCCCAATTTGAAGATCCTTGCTGAAAATGGTTTGGCGGGAATTACAATTCCCGAAAAGTACGGAGGAGGCGGAGGGACCGTATTCGATGCCGTTTTAGTGGTGGAAGAGATTGCCCGAGTTTGTACAGTGACCTCTGCGATGGTTTTAGGAAATTGCACGAATTCAGAGATTTTTGTTAGTTACGGTACAGAGGCGCAAAGGGAAAAATTCTTACCTCCTATTACGAAAGGAGAGACACTCATTGCCTGGGGGATGACGGAGCCCAATGCCGGATCGGCAGCCACAGAACTTAAGACAAGAGCTGAGGAGAAAGATGGCTACTATGTTCTGAATGGAACAAAAATCTTTATTACAAGGGCTTCTGTATCAAACATCTTTATTGTCTTCGCCAGAATAGGGAATGAACCAGGCGCAAAAGGGATCTGTTCATTTGTTGTAGAAAGAGGGACGCCAGGCTTTATTATTGGAAAAGCGGAAAAACTGATGGGCCTCAGAGGCGGTGGCTCCTGCGAATTGATTTTTGAAGACTGCAAGGTTCCAAAAGAAAATCTGATCACCCCTCCGGGAATGTTCGGCAAATTAATGGGCGGTTTAAACATTGCCCGTGTTTTGAATCCAACCTTTTGCCTTGGAATAGCCGAAGAGGCTCTTGAACTTTCAAAAAAATATTCTCAGGAAAGAGCGCAATTTGGAAAGGAATTATGTGAGTTTCAAGGAATTCAATGGATCCTCGCAGACATGGCCGTAAAAGTGGAGGCCATGCGATTGCTCATTTACAGGGCTGCACATTCGATCAGCGCAAAGTCACCTGATGGACCCTTGCACGCTGCCATTGCAAAAACCTATGCCAACGAAGCAGCCTTTGAAGTTGCCAACTCGGCCATACAAATTCATGGCGGGTATGGCTATTCCCGTGAGTTTCCTTTGGAACGAATGCTTCGCGACGTCAGGGCTTTTTCAATTGGTGGAGGAACGACTCAGATCCTGCGAAACACAATTGCTTCTCTCATATTGAAAAGAAGGTTTGCCCAAAGAGGTAAATCGGCAGGTGTCTAAAACCTTTCAAAATGGAGGAGAAAAGATGGGAATTGCTGAAAGAAAAGAAGTCAAGAAACTTTTCAAGTTTCCTCTGCTAGAGGCAATCGCTAAGCGAAGAACACGCCGATTCCCCGTCGGATGCACGGCAGCTGCTGGATCGATGCAACATCAATCCTTGAACCCTCCGCTTGGACTCAATGACATCGAAACCGCTATCCTGTGCTGGGTGGGTGGAGGCATAACGGGAGCCGTCGCCAGTGACCTTACAACGAAAGGAATGGGCAATACTTTTTGTACTTGGCTAGGGAGACCTTTTGGAACTCCGTGTAACTCCAACAACACAAAACTCTTTTTCACCAATGACGAGGGTGTGTTCCTCTACGACCCTAAAGAAGCAACAAAAGTGGTTGAAATCGAAACCGAAACGGATTGGGAAAAGATCATGAAATATTTCAAGAAGGACCGCCTCAAGATTCAGGATGCACGACTGGTCATGGCTCCAGAAGGAGTCCTCAAAGGCCAGCATTGGAATATCAATCAGCCGGGAACAACCGTTTTCATGCCGATCGTCAACCTGGCAGAGCAATATATCAACTTATTGATCGGCGTCTTTCAAGGGGAAGGCTATCAGATGTATGATGATCTGAAGAACCGACCTGCGGGGATCAAGGAATGGATCGACAACGGTACACTCAAGGGTCCGCAGGTTGCTGTCTCCTCTTTTGAGTACTTCATGTTCAGCAGTAGCCTTGCCCCTGCCATCCTTGCGATACAAAACATGCAACTCGTGGCGGAGGCCATGGGTCTGGGCTCAATTCCTATTGGAGGATACACATCGATCATTATCCTGGGTGGAACCCCCATCAGCAAAGGCCTGGGTTTTGATTTCGTCACCGGGAAAAACGGAAAGCCTTGCTGTACTGGAAAGAAGGGGGTGTACGACAGCCTCTGCCCACCCTACATGACCATGGATAAAGCTGTTGACACGTTTGTTGCCAAGAAGTTCGGCTCCTGTGGCATCTTTACTCCCGAGTGCACACAGGTCATGACTTTTAAGGATTGGGATTTGTCACGTAAGGGTTACGATAGGATCACGGATCAGACAGTAAGAATCACGAAGGACTATTGCAACTACATCTATGAGACATTCGGAAGATTTCCGGCTTTCTACGATACTATCCATATGCCGTTATGGCTACAGGCTCATCACCTGGAAATCGAATGGTATGACAAATTTCAGAAGAAAGAGTTGGTCAGCAAGACCCATAGGCGCCATATGAACCTGTGGCATAAATAAATTCGGATACTCCTCATTCCAACCAAGGTCGCACCGACCGAAGTGGTGGTTTTACAAATAAAACACTTCTACGGTTATCGCTTCTATAAAAGCTTCTTGGAACCGGAATAGACCTCTTCCACTTTCAGTACCGCTGCAGCATTGCCTGGGTGTTTGGTTGGGTTCCACTTTTTCATATCCTCAAAGATGCTTCCTTCTTTGTGGTATTCGATGGTTCCCTTGACTTGAAAGGCTTTGCCCTCATTGGTAATAAAAAGTACAGATCCCTTGCTTCCGGAGAGAATATTCTTCCGCGTTTTGTTGAAATAATTGTCCGCAATCACGATTGTTCCTTCATTGATTTTACTGACGCAGGTGGCATAAATAGCATTGGGGACACCCTCTCCATCTACCGTGGAAAATACGACCGGTCCCTTTCTGTCATTCCACGCTTTGCTCACTTCTTCTGGCAATGTTGACATGTCTTCATCCCTCGGCTTAGGTCTAACAGGTTTCTAAGCTACGAATACCCTTTCGAAACATCAAATTAATCCATGACTTCTTTGCCGAATATGGTTCGGGCTATAATTAATTTCTGGATTTCGTTTGTCCCTTCATAGATCTCGGCAACCTTACAATCCCTATAAATCTCTTCAACTTTGTATGTCGATTGATCATGCTCCAATAACCGCATGTAACCATAACCGCCAAAAATCTGAATTGCATCTCTGGCCATATCTCCAGCACATTCAGTACCATAATATTTCGCGCCTGCCGCTTCCGGCTCTGGAAATTCCACTCCTTGATCCATCCGAAGTGCTGCCTTAGCGTATAGGTTCCGAGCATTCTCGATTTGAATCGCCCTTTCTGCGAGCCGGAACTGCCAATACTGAAACTGAGCAATCTTTTTTCCAAAAGCACCCCTGTTTTTCATATATTCAACACCCTCGTCAAACGCCGACTGAGCCATACCCACGCCGCTAGCGCCAATTCCCACTCTCCCATAGGTCAGCGTTCCAAGTGCCACATGTAACCCCTTCCCTTCCTGGCTAATCAGATTTTCTAAAGGAACCTCCACATCCTCAAAGTAAATGTCAGAGGTTAATTGTCCCCTGTTTCCAATCTTCTTGTCTGGCTCTCCAACCCTACAACCTCTGGATTTCAGGTCGATGACAACCATACTTAGCTTGTCATCCGCATTGACCAAAGCGGTCACAAAATCAGCCACGCATGCGTTTGTAATAAATCGCTTCTGGCCGTTGACAATGTAACGATCTCCGCTCTTCTTGGCTTTTGTCTTTAACGCTCGCACGGACAGATCTGTACTGGCAGTGGGCTCTGTTGTGGCAAAACACCCAATTTTTTCTCCGGTCGCCATCGGTCTTAAGTAATTTTGCTTAATAAACTCGGAGCCATACATTAATGCATGCCCTGCCAGAATACAATGGACGTCATAAACCGCAGCAATGCTATCGCTCACATAAGCCAACTCTTCAATGGTCACCACGGTAGCGCAGACAGGGTATTTTAACCCAAGACCTCCAACCTCTTTTGGAAAAGGGATTCTGAAAAAATCCTCTTTAGCCAATTTCTTAAAAATACCGACAGGAAAGTTTTCTTTCCTCTCCTCCTTTTGGGCAATATCATATCCTGCTGGCACAATCTCCCTCACTGCAAATTCTCTCGCTTTTCCCTTAATTTTCAATGACTCTTCGGGTAAGATCATATCGTGGTATAGTTTATCATCCATTCTCGGTGGCAACATCCTCATCTAATTGTTCCTTTCCCTTCTCAATGGAAAATCCCTTAGAACGACAAGAGCGTCTACCGCAACTGGACATCCTTCCCGTACAACCAAGGGATTAATATCGACCTCCTTCACAGCTTCATGTTCGAGCCCGAGATTCCCCAGGCCTATGAGACTCTGACAGAGCACTTCCAGATCCACGGCTTTCATTCCTCTCACAGCTTCAAGGATCTTGTGCCCCTTGATCTGCTGTATCATCTCCATGGCGTCCTGCTTCTTAAGAGGAGCAATTCGGAAAGACGTATCGTTGAGGACTTCAGTAAAAACTCCTCCAAGGCCGAACATCACGCAGAGTCCAAACTGCGGATCGCGGATCATTCCAATCACCAACTCACGAGTCCCCTTAACAAATTCTTGAAGCAAAAAACCTCCTTCAAGCCCTTGCGTTCGATCCTTAAGGCCTCTGAAGGCCGTCGCCAGTTCCTCTTCATTATGCAGGTCCAGCGCAATCAATCCCTTCTCAGTTTTGTGGGCCACCTGGGAGGAACAGAATTTCAGGACCATCGGAAATCCGATGCTTTTCGCAACTCTCAAGGCCTCTTTTTCATCGGAAACCATTTCTTCTTTCACAACGGGAATCCCGTAATCCCGAAGTAATTTCTTGCCTTGGTATTCAGTCAGTATGCTCTGACCCTTAGCCACCGCTTCTTTGATCACATTCATCTTCATCTCCTTAGTATCTATCTGCTGATTGAGCTTTCTTCCTGAAGCTAACCGCCATCCAGAAGAGCGTATAAATCGACCCTGTCCCCTTCAGAGAGGATCGCATCCTCATTTGCAGGCTTACCGTTGACGGCCAAGATTCCGATCTGGTTGACGTTTTTCGACAGCAGGCTTCTGGCGAGATCCCCCACGGTGAAAGGCTCTGGAATCGTCATCTCAAACGGTTCGCCCAGACGAAAGTCACCCATGGGTTTGGAGGGAGGAATGAACGACCTGACCGTCACAGTTATCATATTGCTCTGTAGCCGGCCAACTTACGAAGGTCCAGGATTTAAATAGTGACCGGCCCACTCGATATCGAGTTCTACGAGCCTTCCGCGAGTGGGAATCCCGTTTTCATCCCAGCCGAGCATCTGGTAATAGATCCTCTGGGCCTCCCTGAGCTGATCGGGAGCCACCCCCTTCAGATTCCCCTTTCTCTGCGGCATTTCAAGTCGTTTGGGTAAGACATCATCCTCCTTCGTGAAGCCCTCCCGGAGATTGAAGATTCTGCCCAGGGTAATCCCTCGCTCCGCTGTCTTCATGAGCCTCCAGTGGCTCATCGGCCAGCCTGTTACTGCCTGCACTGCCTCCGTCACCTGCTTCTTGGTATAAGGAACCAGACCGCAGGTCACCAGGTAGTTCGGCAGATGCGTCCACAGACCAGCATGATAGAGCAACCGGGCTTTGCGTGGACTCAGTTCGGTACTCGGAATAGATTCAGTCACATCGATGCTCGCCATTTCTTCGAAGCCAGGCCCTTTCACAAAGGCGGTGTCCTGAATGGCAGAGGCGTGATCCGGGCCAGAAAAATTTACGCTGCAGTGGAGGCCCAGCCCCTGCTTCATCCGGGGATCATGCATCGCCAGCTCCATGCCTTTCACTTGAATCGCGAATTCCTCTGACCCCTGGCCAATTTCCCGTGAGGCAGCTCTTGAGCCCTCGGCCAGCAAGGCCCCTAAACCTTTTTTGATCACGATTTGCTCGAGCATCTTCAACATGGCGTCCGCGTTTCCAAAACTTAGATCGATCCCTTCCGTATCCTTCGTCGTGAGATAGCCCCTAACAAAGCACTCCATGGCGAAAGAGAGCGTAACCCCTGCCGAGATTGTATCCATCCCATAACGATTACAGATCTCGTGAGCTTTGCAGATCGCTCTCGGGTCCGAAATCCCGCAATTAGAACCGAAAGCAGCGAGCGTTTCATACTCGGGACCACCGTAGATCGGATCCACCTCGTAGGGCGTGTCAATCTTTACCCTTTTCTTGCAACGGAGGGGACACGCGTAGCATCCGTACATCTCTGTCCTGAATTGATCACACACGGCCTGCGCTGAGATTTTAGCGACCTCATCAAAGCTTCCATCCTGAAAATTGAATCCCGGAAGATTTCCACCAAGGCTGTATCCCTCCATCAAATACCCGGTCCCGTATTTCCATACGCCAGCTCTTTCCTTGAAGTTCTGTCCCATGTCGCGGCTCAGGGCATGTATGAATTCCGGATCCGCCATAGGAGGCACAGTCTTTCCCCTGACGGCAATGGCCTTTAGCTTTTTTGAACCCATCACCGCCCCTAGCCCCGTTCGGCCTGCGATGTGTGTGATGTCATTCGAAATACAGGCAAACCGGATCCCCCTTTCTCCAGCAGGTCCAATGATGGCTGTCCGGATTCTTTGATCCGCAAGTTCCTTCTGTATCTCTGAATGGGTTTGTGCGACTTCGAGGCCCCACAGGGATTGGGCACTTCTTAATTCAACTTCACCATCATGGACCCACAAATAGACAGGGGAGCCGGAGATTCCTTCGATGATAATCGCGTCGAAACCAGCTCTCTTCAGCTCCGCCCCCCAGAACCCCCCAGCTTCAGCCTCCCCCATAGCCCCAGTGAGGGGCGATTTTGCTCCCACGCTGTTTCGGCCCGACCCTGGAAAGGGCATCCCTGTCAAGGGACCAAGGGCAAAAATCAATTTATTCTCTTCTCCCAAAGGATCGGCTTTCCCCGGCACTTCTTTCAAAAGAGTTGGCACAATGAAGCCCCTCCCCCCCAGGTAGCGTTGGTAGTAGTCCAAAGGTGGCTCCTCAATCGAAACCTTAGCCTGACTGAGGTTCACACGAATGAAGCGACCATTGTATCCGTTCATTTTCTCATTCCCCATATCACCCACTCTTCAAGTACACGAGTGAAACGTTGCATTCCTATTCAAATCAATGAGCCCTTAACCCTCCGACTCAAATCGCATAAGAAAAGCTTGATAATCAGCCAGCGCTTTCATGGCCTTCACCGCTCCACGGACACTGAGGAAATGTGGAACTTTGTTTTCGTATAGCATCGGAAAGCCCTGGGGTGCAAGAGAGAGAGCCCCCGTCCACGCCACGATCACGGGTTTCATGGCCGCCGTCGCAATTTTACTAATCTCGCGCCCATAGAAAGTGGCCCTTGGTTCAGCAGCCATCGTGACCAAGAGAAGCATCCCATCAATGTAATCTTGACTCAGAACTGCTTTGACCGTGTCCTGGTATCCGGTTTCCGAGGATCGTATCTGGCCGGTGCAATCTACTGGATTTCTGATGGCTCCGAAGGAGGGAATATACTGAACAATCTGATTCTTGCAGTTCTGATCTAACTCGGGTATTTCTAGCCCTGCGAGGTGACACTCATCAGCTCCGACACCACAGATCCCACCTGAAGAGGCAACGATGCCCACTCGATAGCCCTTCGGCAACTTATCTCCAATCCAGTTAAACACCAGGGCGGTCTGAAAGAGCTCGGCCACGTCGTCCACCCGAATCACACCGAACTGCCTGCATACGTTATCGAACACTTTGTCCGATCCCGCAAGGGCACCCGTATGGGACTTTGCTGCGGCTGCACTGACCTCTGAAAGACCGGTCTTATAGACAACAATCGGTTTTCGTGCTCTCGCTGCTTTACGACAAACCTCCAGAAATTTCTGGCCGTTGCGAATTCCTTCCGTGAAGAGCGTGAAAACCTTTACCTTCGGGTCATCGATTAAATAGCTGATATAGTCGGCCGTATCGAGATCGGCTTCGTTCCCACTTGAGACCCAATAGCTGAATCCGATGCCTTGGTCCATTCCACGGCCTAGCATGGATCCACCCAGCGCGCCACTCTGGGTGATGAAAGCGATTTCGCCCGCTCGAAATGGGTTCATATCACAGGCCATGGAAATGCTGGCGACCACATGGTCTGTCACATTAACGATACCGGCCGTATTGGGGCCGCAGAATCGGATCCCAGCCTGGCGAGCCGTCTGAAGCAGATCGTCCTGAAGCTTCTGTTCCCCGGCTTCTGCAAAGCCCGACGAAAAAACGACAGCTGCTTTGATCCCTTTTTCAGCACACTCTTTCATGGCATCGATGCAAACCTTGGCAGGAACCACCAAACACGCCAGATCAATGTCATCAGGGACGTCTTTAATACTTGGGTAGCATTTCAGGCCCATCAACTCCTTCTCTTTCGGGTTGACGGGATAGATCCTCCCGGGAAACTTGTGTTGCACAAAGTACTGCAGGGCGGCCGTACCTATTTTAACCGAGCCGGTGGCTGCGATCCCCTTAGAAGCTCCGATCACAGCCACGGATCGTGGATGAAACATCGCATGAAGCATGCGGCTTGACTCCTTTCTCTGATCACTCTGACCACGTATAGGGGAAAGGCATGGTTCCAAGTTTTTGGATCAACGGGACACTGTAGCGCTTCTGTGTTCGGTCGGTGTCCACATCAAGGATGCAGAGCTTTTTAGATTCCAGAGCTTTCTTCAGGGCGGGTTTGAATTCTTCGGGTCTGCTCACCTCGAAGACCTCGGCCCGCATGGCTTTCCCGATCAATCTGAAATCGGGGTTCCAGAGTTCTCCGGTGGCCTCAATCCTGTAATGATCACCAACCGAGCGGCCGAATTTCGCTCTGGCCCCTTCAATTTCGGCCTGAATCGTCTTGTTGTTCAGGAGGACGACCACCCCCGGAATTCCGTATTCCGTCGCGGTACAGAGCGCCATTCCTGTCATGACGAAAGACTGGTCACCCGTGAAGGCGACCACCGGATGATCCGGTCTCCCCAATTTCGCTCCAATCATCCCTGGAACGGCAAAACCCATCTGTCCGAAGTGCTGATTGCAGGTGGTGAAATAGGGATGGTTTATTTTGAGAAATGCAGACATGAAATTCATGACATTCCCTGTATCGAAGACGAGCGTCGTTTGGGGGTCAAATCCATTGATCACCTCCGAGGCATCCGCAACAATTCTCGCGTAGTGTAAAGGGGCTATGTCTGATTTGGCAAGGGGGGTCTTCACATCCCTCTCCCATTCCTCCTTTGCTTCGGCAATCCCCTTTAGCCAAGCATCGGCCCCCTGGCGTTTGAACTTGCTTTTTTCCCAGCCCTCAATCAGAGCTCGAAGAGCCTGTTTTGCATCCGCCTGAATTGCCACTTCTGTCGGGTAATTCCGGCACAACTCCGAGGCGTCGATATCGATATGGATAAGTTTCTGTTTTTTCGGAATGTCATAAAAAGACCACCCCGCCGTGTTAAGATCGCTGAAGTGTGTCGCGATCCCAATCAGCAGGTCGCAGTTCGTTGCAGCATGAACAGCCTGGCCTGTTCCGGCGCGATCCAAAACGCCAACACTGAACGGGTGATCCTCGGGTAGAGCCCCCTTGGCTCCGATGGAAGTCGCAACAGGGATCTGCAGTTTTTCGGCAAACTCCTTCAGCTCTGGCCAGGCTCTGGCATTACTGATCCCTGTGCTGACAAAGCAGAATGGACGTTGGCTGGCCTTGATCAATTCGATAGCCCTCGCGACCCCCTCCGGGTTAGGCGCAGGAGATAAGATATTGATCCATGGGGCGGCATCAGGGATATCACACTCTATTTTCGTGTTGATGACGTCCATGGGCAAATAGACCGCTACTGGACCTGGTCTTCCGGAGACCGCCTCCTTGTAGGCCAAGATCAGTTGATGAAGGGCCGTATCAGGGCGAATGATGTGGACGATTTTCTTGATGACGGGCTCTAGAATTCGGCAGAACTGCTCCGGTCCCTTCCGATAGGCCTCTTGAATACCTCCTCGTTCATACCATTTGGTCGGGCCGCCCGCCATAAGACAGAGAATTGCCGAAGAGTCAAAAAAAGCCTCCGCAATCGCAGCCACGGTGTTATAATTTCCCGGCCCGGTGGTCGTGCAGGTCACAGGAATCGGCCACGTGCGCTTCATCCTCCACTCGTTGTCGGCCATGTGGATGGCATGACATTCATGCCGCACCCGAATCCCTGGAAGTTTTGCATCGTACTCGAAAGCATCCAGGAGTCCCCAGTTGGCATGACCATTGTAGAAATAGTATCGTTCTGTCCCGATGTTCTTCAGGAATCTTCCGATGGCCTGAGCAACCGTGATCTTTTCCATAATCACCCTCCTTTAGGTTTGATGTCATAAGACATCACCCCCCTCGGTACGAAATGGGGTTGATCCTTCAAAAAACTTCATTCATTCAAAGAAACGAAACTTCTCGGGTCTGTGCCTGATGCCACGATTTTAATCCATATCTGCCCATATCTCCCGAATCTCCTCGTAGGGAACGTCAAAAACAGCCTGCTGCGGAGGGAGCGGTTCCTCTCTCAAGAACTTAGGGATCTGCAGCTGCTTCGGGTCAATACCAGCTTTTTTATTGAAAATGAGCTCTTCCCGTATTGTACTCACACCGATCTTAGGTATGTCTTCGCCCATTAATTGAAGGCCATAGCGACCGTTTAAAAGGTCGGCGATGATGGGATAAATGGCAGGCTGTTTTGTCGGAAGCGCCAGCATGCAATACCCCACGCTATCGATGGTCGCCATGAGGATCTGCGCATTCTTGGATCTCTTAACCTGTCCCTCACGCGAAAGAGAATCTCGATAATCGATGCCCGCTGTGTGATCTGCACCCATAGGGGAGGTGGCATAAGTGACCCCCACGGGTTTGCAGACACGGGGGTCATGAGCTGGAATCGCCTGACCCAGGATGGCAGGAACGCGATCAAGTCCAAAGGCCCGGGACAGGAAGAAGGTGCCCTGTCCAAGGATCCGTCCGAAGGGAGTTCCCCGCTCGATGTCATGCAAGGCTTGCAAAACCTGTTGTGAATTTCCAAATTCAAGAAGTCCGGCTTTCATCGCCTGGGCTAAAGCCGATCCTGTCTCTATGGTATCAAGCCCAAGCTCGTCACAAAGCCTATCCATTTTTGCGATAGCATCTAAGTCTCCAATCTCCAAATTTGAACCGAGCATGACAAGGGTCTCATATTCAAGGGCGGAAGTAATGTGGCTGCCGTCCTCTCCATAAAAAACAATCGAGCACTGAGTGACGCATCCGGGCATACAAGGATGCATTTTTCCCCCTCTCCGAGTGTTTATCTCCTTGATGGTCTGCCCGGAAATGGATTCCGCATTCTCAAAAGAACCCGCCTGATAGTCTTTGGTTGGCATGCTGCCAAGCGTATTGACAAATTGAACGATGTTGGGTGTGCCGAAGGTCGCATTGGCCCTCGGGGTTCCCTTATCAGCCTTGAGGACCTCCACCAAACCCTGCACTGCTTTCTGGAAAGCCTCTGAATCATGGAGAGCAACACGCGAAGCTCCCGAATCATCGATCACGATGGCCTTTAGCTTCTTGGAACCCATGACAGCACCAAGCCCTCCTCTTGCGGCATGCCTGGAGGGACGACCATCTAAATCTGTGACAGCGATCGAAGCGGCGGTCATTTGCATTTCGCCGCAAGGACCAATCGAAATTACGCTTACTTTTTCCCCAAAGGATTTTCGAAGCGCAGCGACAACTTCATAGTTCCTTTTTCCTGCCAGTTCTCCCCCGGGGAAAAACTCGCATCCTTCCAGACCGATCCGAACAATCCACGCTCCGTCCTTTGGTTGCCCCCCCTCAACAATGAGGGCTTTGAAGCCAAGGCGATCCAGCTTTTGAGCGGCGGTCCCCCCTGCATTGGCTTCCTTGATCCCGTAAGTCAGGGGGCTCTTTGCGCAAAAGGAAATTCTTCCAAAAGAGGGAGCCAGGGTGCCCGCCAGAGGTCCGGGGGCTATGACCAGCTTGTTCTCGTCACCTAGAGGATGGCAGGTCGGATCGACCTCTTTGTTCAAAATTGTGGCCCCCAACCCTCGGCCGCCCAGCCATCGGTAATTCTCTTCAATCTTCTCCTTCTTGAATTCCTTTCGGCTAACATCCAACCTGAGAATATATTCCATTTTCGTAAAGTCCTTTTCTTTGAGATTTTCAGAGATTTCAAAAGACCTTGTTGATCTTCTGGCAACTCTATGCGGACAGATCTTGAATAATTCTAAGGGTGATCAAAACCCGGTCAGGTGCCCTTTCGGGCTGATGCCATTTCTGACTAAAACCAGACGCACGAATTCTTTCGCCATCGAGGGACAATATGCCAGAGAAGCCAAGAGCTCAAAGGTCATGTTCCACCCTCTCTCAGCGGCCTCTGAAAATTCGATAGAAAAGTGAAAACTCTTCCCTTCGGTAGTGGTTGATGGTCAATTCGACGGGATGGTCTTCGCTAAAATAGATACGTTTGACAACGACCTTTGGATCCCCGACGTGAACTTTGAGACTCTTGTTATCCTCTCGACCCCAGGATTCCACTGTCATGTATTGATCCACCCGTGTGATATCGATCCCCAGTTTCTCCCGGAGAAACAAGAATACGGTTCTATCTCCCCTTTCCTTGTGATCAATCTGAACACCTAGCTCATAAGGCAGGTAGATCTGAATATAGCTGATCGGTTTGTCCCCTCGGTACTTCAGCCCCTGAGAATACCCAACTTTGTTCCATTTCCTAAGTTCCAGATCTCTTAAGACGAAACCCGGAGGCTTATCCAGCACTTTCATCGGACTCAAATCCACCCGAGTCTGTTTCGTCACTTCCAGCATGTCTTCGACGGAGGAAACGACCCATTGATCCTTTGTAAAGTCCTTCCTCCGATCGAGGAAGAATGTCCCTTTGCCAGGAATCCGAGTCACTAACCCATCATTCGCTAATATGCCGATGGCATGTCTTACGGTATTTCGACTTACCTCGTATTTCCTCGCCAACTCAATTTCTGGCGGAAGCATACTGTTGGCGGGGAATTCACCTGAGTTGATCTTGTCCTGGAGATCGCTGACCACCTGATAGTACAAAGGCAACGCATTTTGTTTAAGCAATCCCATGTTCACCCACTTTCTGGCTAGAGGGAGATTCCCCGCCTCAGATCATCGCGAAGCCACCATTCACCCCAAGGCATTGGCCTGTTATGTAACAGGCCTTCGGCGAGGCTAAGAAGGCCACCGCATAAGCAACATCCCAAGGACGTCCGATCCGGCCTAACCCCATTCCGATGGGGTAGGATTTGAGGACTTTCTGGAGCATCTGATCGGTCTCTGGTTTTGCATCAAGGCTAAGGGATCCTTTGAGTCCTTCGTGCGCCGTCGCTCCCAGAGCAACACAGTTGACGCCGATCCGGTACTGGCCTACCTCTCGCGCAAGGGCTTTGCTAAATGCCAGTACTCCACCCTTGGCTCCCGAGTAAACGGACAGATTGGGGTCTCCCATCCTACCCGCCTCTGAGATGATATTTATGATTCTCCCCTCTTTCCTCTCGATCATCGAAGGCAACACCGAGTGAGTACAATTCAAGCATCCGTAAAAGGAAAGATCGATATCTTTCCTCCAGTTCGCCGGATCGATATCGACGAAATAGGTCCTTTTCATCTCACCCGACCGAACTTGCACAGGAACTCCGGCATTGTTTATCAGGATGTCCATGGGCCCGAAAGCTTCGACCGCCTTCGAGATCATGGTCTTCACATGATCTCTATCTGTCACATCGCACTGGATGCCCAGGGCTCTCCCTCCTGTTTTGCTTATCTCGCTCGCCACAGCTTCAGCCCGTTCCTTGTAAAAGTCGTTCACCACGACACTGGCTCCCTCCGCCGCCAGAACCCGCGCAATTTCTCTCCCGACGCCTTGGCCGGCCCCAGTGATCAGGGCCACTTTTCCTTGAAATTCCAGATCCATGCTCAGCCTCCTCCCCTATCACCGTCCTTTGAAAACAGGTTTTCTCTTCTCAAGAAAGGCTTTGAATCCCTCCATCCTGTCCTCGGAGCCAATTACAATCGCCGCACATGATGTTTCAAAATCCAGAGCCGAGGTCAGATCCAACTGCATGCCCACATTGACAGCCCGCTTCAAAAACTTGATGGAGAGGGGGGGTCTTTCTGCAAGCTTTTTTGCGAAATCTTTTGCCTCTCCTATGAGGCCATCCACAGGGACAACCTTATTTACCAAGCCCAAGCGGGAGGCTTCTTGGGCATCGACGAAATCCCCCATGAAAAGGAGCTCCTTAGCCTTGGTGACACCGATGAGCCGTGGCAAGCGCTGCGTTCCCCCCCCGGCAGGCATTACCGCGATCTTGACTTCGGGAAGCCCGAAACGGGCTGTTTCCGAAGCAATCCTTAGATCACAAACGAGCGTTAGCTCGCACCCTCCTCCGATCGCAACCCCGCTAATGGCCGCGATCACAGGTTTTGAGAGATTCTCGATCTTGTTGAATAATGTGTGGGTCGCCCTCTGGGAAAAATAAAATCCAGCAGTCGTCATCTCCGAGCTGGCCCTTTCCTTGATGTCCGCACCAGCACAGAAACACTTCGTGCCACCCGTCAGGATAACCACCTTCACTTCCGGGTCCTTCTCCATTTCGTCAAATACCTTAGAAAGCTCTTCTTTCAGCTTCATGCTTAAAGCGTTCATGCTATCGGGCCGGTTCAGTGTCACTATTCCCACGTCGTTCTCTCTTTGATAAAGGATCGTCTCGTAAGGCATAGCCGTCTCTCCAATTCCTTTTTGATCCCGGGCGTCTCCTGTCGTTCACATTTTTAGGATATGAACCGAACACGCTCCGCTTTCGAGGTTTGTCACCCCTCCACCCACCACATGAGCAAGCCCTACTTTTGCATTGGGAACTTGACGTTCACCGGCTTCTCCTCGGATCTGCCAGAAGAGCTCGGAGACCTGGGCGATTCCGGTCGCCCCGAGGGGGTGCCCCCTTCCTAATAAGCCTCCGGACGGGGAGACCGCCACTCCCTTCCCATGAATCTCACTCATCCCCTCATCGATGTAGCGTCCGCCCTCGCCTGGTTTGCAGAACCCTAGATCTTCATAGTGAACGATCTCAGCAATCGTGAAAGGATCATGAAGCTCGCAGACATCTATATCCTCCGGTCCAATCCCTGCCCTCTCATAGGCCTCTTTTGCCGCCCGGATGCTAATCTCCGATTCGTAGTCGATGAGACCATATTTCGTCCGCTTCCCAGAATTCAGGACCGACGCCACAATCTCCACCGGTTTATTCGTATATTGCCTTGCTACTTTTTCCGAGGCTAAGACCACTGCTGCAGCTCCATCGGAGACAGGGCAACAGGATAAGCGGGTCAAAGGATCCGCAATCACCGGAGAATGCAAGACCTCCTCTAACGTTACCTTTGTTCGGTATTTCTCGGAGACGTTCAGGTTGAGACATACGTTCTTCCGGTTCTTAACCGCTACCTTGGCGACCTGCTCCGCCGTCGTCCCATATTTCTCCATATGGCGTCTCGCAATCATCGCAAAGGCGGCAGGCATCACCCGACCGCTGCTACTGTCCAGATCATCTGCCACAATAGGCAGAAAACCACCCGAAGGGGTCGTAAGCTTCTCTCCACCGATCGCGATTCCTAAGTCCGCCCGACCCGCCTGGATCATGGAATACACACCTAGGATCGCCGTGGAACCACTGGCACACGCATTTTCTACATTGAAGATCGGCATCCCGGTAAGCCCCAGTTTGACGAGAATCTTCTGACCAAAACATGGCCCCTGATAGGCATGGCCTGCAAAACAGACCTCCAATTTGCGAGGATCCACTCCCGAGGATTTAATCGCCTTCCAGGCCGCCTCCTGCCCTAAATCGTGGACTTCGACTTCTGGATACGGTCCAAACATAGACATTGCAACTCCAATGACATAGACCTTGGTCATATCCTTCCTCCGTTACTCTGCTACGGGTTTGAATTTAGGACCGATTACAACGGTCCCATTCTTTTCTTGCTTAATTCTCCCGATCACCAACTCCACGGGCATATGGGTCTTTACCGTAGCCCCCTGCCATCCCTCTAGTTGAGCAATCAAAGAGGGGCCTCCGTCCAGTTCGATACAGGCCAGTATGTAGGGCGAATCGTATCCCGGGAGACCTCGCATCACCTGGGTGAACGACACGATCCTTCCCCGCCCCCGGATCTCCACCGTCTCCAGGGTTCCCTCTTTCACACAGCTCGGACATATCTTTTCTTTCGGATAGAAAGTGTTCCCACACTCTCGGCACCGACTGCAAATCAGCTTTGGTGAACCATCCGGGCCGATGGTGAACAAGTTTTTTCGAATCGGAATTTCTGTTGGCGAATTATTCGCTCTGCTCTCTTCACCCACCTTCTTCCTCCTCTCAACCGGCTGGGACTACGTCCCTGATCTATGAGAAGTCCGGCCCACCTTTGAGTGGCCTCTTGAATCCTTTACTCAATGATCATCTTCCGCTGCCGGCCCTCTCGGTCCATGCGTCAGAGGCTCTCTCCAATGAGTTGCTGCACCATCTCATTGGGTCCCAGGTAGATCTGGACAATCTTGGCATCTCTCATATACTTCTCTACGGGATACTCTCTTGAATATCCATAGGATCCCAAGAGTTGGACGCAATTCGATGTCACTTCCATCGCCATATTGGTCGCAAACACTTTGGACATGTTTGAATACCTTGCCCGGTTTGGATCTTTCGTCTTAAGCGACCAGGATGCCCGATACACGAGTAACCGGGCAGCATCTATTTTGGTGGCCATGTCCGCAAGCATGGCGGAAATGAGACTGTGTTTTATAAGTTCTTTTCCCCCAACCACTCGGCTCTTGCAATATCCCACGGCATACTCGAATGCCCCCCTGGCCATCCCCACAGAAATCATTCCTCCTCCCAGTCGATTATAGGCAACCGTTCTCTGGAGGATCACGTGTCCATCCCCGATTTTGCCAAGCAAATTGCTTTTCGGGACACGCACATTATCAAAAATCACCTCCCGATTCATGTCCTCCGGCATACCCATTTTCCTCTCAATCTTGCCAAAGGATAGACCCGGGGTACCCTTCTCCACCACAAGGACACACCCTCCCTTGTCTTCGAGTTTCGGATCCGTTGTTCCAATCACCACATAATGAGATGCGACGCCAGCATTGCTCGGCCAAATCTTCATCCCATTGATGACATAGGAGTCTCCGTCCTCTTTCACGATGGTTCTCACCGTTCTCAGGCGCAGTCTTTCATCCTCAATATCTGCCCCAGAGGCGGGTTCCGTCATACAGATGCATCCAAGATTCGCCTCGTCTTTCGATGCTAAGGGGACAAGGAAGCGCTTCCTTTGTTCTTCATTAGCAGCCATGACGATGGGGGTTTGCGCGAACCAAGTTGCACCAATAACACATGCCACCCCCCCATTGACCGCAGCGAGCTCTTCAATGACGGCCATGACGGTCATCCCGTCTGCTCCCAACCCCCCATATTTTGGATCGATGGGTAACCCGAGAAACCCTAACTCGGCTGCCTTCTTTAATACCTTGCTCATGTGTTGGTGAGTCTCCCACTCATCATCAAATTTGTCATTGTAAGGTTTGATCTCTTTCTCAGCGAATTTTCTTGCTGCTTCTGCATACCTCCGCTTCTCGTCCGAAAGCTGAAAATTGTACATCATGACCCTCCTTCCCGATAGTCTCTCTCAGCCGTTGCACCCATTTTAATGAAACTCGCGTTATGTAAGCATAATAATACATGAATGGAATATATTGTCAAGCTAAAACTCCTCGCGAAAAGGTCATCCTGAGACTACCCTTGCAAGCCGTGAAGGACGGGTGATGCAGCTGCCGAACCGCAAACCAGCCTTCTTCAAGGGATGGGACCAGGTCACCATGGAATGACCTCTTTGAAACTGTAGGTGGCATCATGCAGCGGTAACGCAATATCCGCCAGCCTCTTGATCAACATCAAGCTGTCATAGGCCTCGAGCACATTGGTGTGGATTCCCGGTGTGATGACGGGGAAGAGCTTCGATACTTCTTCTTTAGGAAAAAGATTCTCATGGATGGTGCAGAGCCCACAGATCACGACAGTGCCTCGATCAGTTTTAACGGCGACCGATTGGCAGCCTGGCGTATGGCCTGGTGTCAACAGGACCCTCACGCCATCCACGATCTCAGAATCCCCTTCAACAAGGACAAACCTCGAGGAATCCGGAAAAGTCTCTCTCATATAACCCCTGGCCAGCAGGGGATGTGGGTTGATTGCAGATTCGTACTCAGATCTCTGGACAATGATTCTCGCCCGGCTGAACTGTTTTGCAAACTCCATATGGTCAAAATGCATGTGTGTCAGAATTAATACATCGATATCATCGGGTTGGAGCCCGATTCTTGAAAGCGCCTCCCCGGGATTGGAGATCTGTTCTGCCCGGAACCCCAACCGGGCGGCCGTTTTGGCGTCCGTGCCCGTATCCACAACGATTTTCTCTTTCGGGCCCTCGATGAACCACATCGTTGGATAGACATCCTGCGGCTGTCCAAAATTCATGCGGTAGGTCAAGAGCGACTTTTCAAGGACAAGCTTGGCAATCGGGAATGGTCTGATCACGTGCATCTTACTCTCCTTCAAGGTCAGGCGTCACAGTCCTCTCTCAATTAATCATCCGAGCCCGGCCCTGCCAGTAGGGTTCTTTGAGTGTCCTCCTCAGGATCTTGCCGTAAGAACTTTTCGGAAGTTCCTGGATGAAATTCACCGATTTCGGCTTCTTGAAAGGGGCCAAATGGTTTTTGCAGTGTTCGATAATCTCTTCTTCCGTAGCTATCATCCCCGGCTTAAGAGAAATCACCGCCTTGATGGACTCTCCCCAGACTTCGTCCGGTACCCCAAAGGCAGCAGCCTCGAGAACAGCAGGATGCATATAGAGGACGTCCTCTACCTCCTTGGGATAGATATTGAACCCACCACTGATGACCATGTCCTCCTTGCGGTCCAGCAGATAAATGTAACCCTCTTCATCCATCCACCCGATATCTCTGGTGTGAAGCCATCCGTTGCGGAGGGCCTCCACCGTGGCTTGAGGATTTTTCCAGTAGCCTTTCATATTCTGATCGGACTGGACCACGATCTCTCCAACCTCCCCAGCAGGAAGGATGTGTCCTTCGTCATCCATGATCTTCACCTGAACGGAGGTCACCGCCCGACCGACAGAACACAGCCTCTTCAGGCTTTTTTCACTTCCATTCAAAAGATGGTCTCTCTTCGAAAGGAGGGTTAGAAGCATTCCTCCTTCGGTCAACCCGTAGGCTTGAACAAAAATGCTTCCGAAGACCTCGATTCCTCGTCTCAATACTTCCGGGGAAATTGGAGAAGCTCCGTAACGGATTGTCTTCAGGCTACTCAGATTATGTTTCTTGAGATCTGGGTGGGCTAACATCATGACAATCATCGTGGGAACGAGATAGAGCGTCTTGACCTTCTCTCTCTCGATCGTCTCCAGAAACTCCTTGGGATCGAAACAGGAGAGGAGAATAACCTTGGCCCCTCGGACAATGTGAGGCAGGATCATGAACCCGCTGGCATGAGTGATGGGTCCGGAGACCGCAATGGCATCTCCCTCTTCGATCAAAAAATCGTTCGTCAAGATATTGTTCAGGATCGCGATGTTGCTCCGGTGGTCATGAATGACACCCTTTGGAGGTCCCGTCGTTCCACCCGTATATCGGAGACTGATCAAGTCATTCTCGGAGATTTCCACGCTGGGCTCCTCTGTCGACGCCTTGTTCAGCAGCTCTTCGTAGGAGAGCATGGAGGGTGGCGCTTTTTCGGTGAACGCAACAACATGCAGCAGGGAAGGAACCTCATGCCTGATGGATTCGATGGTCTGGACAAATTCTGGGCCCAGAATGATGGCTTTCGCCTCGGCGTGATTCAGAATGGAGATCAGCTCCTTGGGGGAATAGCGGGCGTTCATGGGAACCATCACCAGTCCTGCGCGGACGGTGCCATAGAACGACTCGACGCCCTGTTGGCAGTTATTGAGAAGCAGAGCGACCCGATCTCCTTTGCTTAAACCTAGTCCCAAAAGGGCGTTTGAAACCCGATAAACCTTCTCCAAGAGCTGCCAGGCCGTAAGTTGCGCCGCCCCATGGACAACCACGACATTGTCCGGATATCGATTCGCCGCCTTGACGAGAAAGTCAACAATGTGCATCTTAAAGCTTCGAGTCCCTTCATGGGAAAATGCTTTGTTCTTTCCGGTTCAATCCAGATCGTATGGGATCAGATGCACCGGCCCACTTCGTAAGCATCCCAGATCGCCTTCATGACATTGACCGGTTCCTGACAATCTCCTATGGCATGGACCTCGGCTGCCTCTCGCGCTAACAACTTATAAAGAGTATCGTCCGGCTTAAGTCCTACCGCCAGGATCACGGTGTCCGCCTTGACTTCCCTCTGCTTACCTTCTGGGTCCAGGACGATCACTCCAGTTTCTATCACCTCTTGGACTCGAACGCCCGTTAAGGCAGCCACGCGAAGGTGCTCCAGGAGAT